>Ga0208034_1000104_pt1 | contig 83787 bp, 98 predicted proteins | sample June2015DPH_8_10_FD_184699 | JGI IMG/M metagenome (GOLD analysis project Ga0208034, IMG submission 184699) | Peatland microbial communities from SPRUCE experiment site at the Marcell Experimental Forest, Minnesota, USA - June2015DPH_8_100... | ecosystem: Environmental > Terrestrial > Soil >... | reverse complement strand
GCCATCCGAGCTAGCCCGTTTATCATGTAGCTACCAGTATCTATAACATTATCGCTGAACTTGTTGGCAAATATCGCTGCGCCCCTGTTGTCAACTTGGTCAGCTCAATGTTTGAGACCGGTGGCGCTAGCCCTTGATGACTCCCATGGGGGTGAGCCGCGCAACGGCTTCTGAGATGCCGAGCTTTGAAACGACGCCGATGACCTCGTCTATCGGCTTGTACGCTTCTGGTGCCTCTTCTGGCACTGACGAAAGATCATCAGTTTTTATCGCGATGTGTTTTCGCTGCAGACCCTCTATAACGCCTTTCCAGGTCAAAGAGCGTCTCGCAGCTTTCCGGCTGAGAACTCGACCTGCCCCGTGGCACGTCGATCCGAAGGTAGTACTCATTGCTTTCTTGGTGCCGTGCAGAACGTACGAGGCTGTCCCCATGCTGCCTGGGATGAGCACCGGCTGTTCGATTCCATAACTCGCATCCTTGTCGAATGCTCTTGTGGCGCCTTTGCGGTGCACGTACACCTCCTTGCGCCCTCCATCGATCGTGTGTTTTTCTAGCTTTGCAATATTGTGCGCGACATCGTATACGAGAGTTGCAGTCGTATTGAACTTCTGCTCCAGAACGTCTCGCACCCAAAATGACATTACTTGCCTATTTGTCCACGCGTAGTTGGCAGCTGCTGCCATTGCGCTGAAGTAGTCTCGCGCCTCTTGTGAGTCGGCAGGAACGCACGCGAGTTGCTTGTCGGGGAGTGCGATAGAATACTTGCGACTCGCCGCTTGAAACATTTTCACGTAGTCAGTGCAGATTTGATGGCCAGCCCCCCGTGACCCCGAATGAAGCATTATGCAGACTTGCTGTTCTTTCAAACCAAACAAATCTGCTGCCTTTTTATCAAAAATTCGATCAACGCACTGAATTTCTAAGAAGTGGTTTCCACTTCCTAGACTTCCAAGCTGGGGTTTGCCCCTCTTTTTCGCCAGCGGACTGACTTTTGCAGGATCTGCACCATCCAAACAGCCATTGCTCTCGCAGTGCTTCAGATCTACAGGGTTTCCATATCCCTGATTAACGGCCCACTTTGCCCCACCGAAGAACACGTCGTTAAGCTCTTTTTCGGAGAGCCGCAGCGGTCCCTTCGAGCCAAGTCCCGACGGAATTGCTTCAAATAGTGTTGTTGTTAGCTCATCAATTCGTGGCTCAATTTCTTCCTTGAACAGGGTCGTCACTAGGAGCCTCGTGCCGCAGTTGATATCGAACCCGACCCCTCCGGGCGAAAGGATGCCTTCGCTAACGTCGAACGCGGCAACGCCGCCGATGGGAAAACCATACCCCGTGTGCACATCAGGCATCGCGAGCGACCATTTCTGGATTCCGGGCAGCGTCGCGACGTTCGCCACTTGTTGTATCGCTCCCCTCTCGAGGTATTTCATAAGGACTTCGGACAAGAAGATTCGACCAGGGACACGCATCCCTAGCGCTGCGTCCTGCGGCACTTCCCACACAAACTCGCCGAGTCTGACCAATTCTTCGAATGCCATCGAACCCCCTATACGTCCTGCGTTACCTCTGCGTGATAGATGTCATTTTTCGTGACTGCTAGATTGTGATATGTCACCGCTTTACTTCTGCGTTTAGTCTATGCCTGTTTGGTTCCAATCTTTCGCCCAGACAATCGGCAGTTAACGACAAGCCTGACGAAACATTTCTCAACAGCAAAGCGCCCGATTTCAAACGTGATCAGAAGCTTCGCAAGCCAGTCGTAAAGCAGGTTCTCGCAAGAGTCGGAGCCTATCTTTGTGGTGCAACTGTCTCCCAGCGCCACTTCACAGAGGAAAACCATTGTGCTTTCGAGAGCTCCTGCCGCATTTTCGAATAGCTGGTTCAAGTCTCTTCCGTACACCTTAAAAGTTACATCTGCTGTGTGCTCTAAAAACTCGTATTTTTGCATGCCGCTATCGTATAGGATATGAACCAGATATTAATATACATTGACCAATTGAGGCTAGTCGATGAGACCATATGTTTTTATTAATTCAGCAATGAGTGCCGATGGCAAAATCTCCACCGTAGCAAGAAAACAAGTGCGCATTTCTGGTGAAGACGACCTCCGGCGAGTTGATGCGCTGAAAGCGGACGTTGATGCTGTCATGGTTGGGGTAGGGACCGTTCTTGCGGACGATCCGAAGCTTACCATAAAGTCGATAGCACTCAAGCGCACGCGGGTGGACCAGGGGAGAACTGAGAGTCCGTTGCGAGTGGTGGTCGATAGCAGCGCACGAACGCCACCGACTGCGGCCGTTTTGGGATCAAATGCGCTTATAGCGACGTCGCGACAGGCCCCACGTCACAGGGTAGAAGAGCTCGAAACAAGGGCTGAAATACTTGTTGTCGGAGAGCGCAAAGTGGATCTCGCTGCGCTGCTTGGGCGTTTGAAGGATCGAGGGGTGGGATCCCTCTTGGTGGAGGGTGGCGCAACGCTCAATTTCGCCCTGCTAAGTTTGGGTTTAGTCGATGAGATTTACACATACGTAGGGAACATTATTATTGGGGGCAGTGCAGCGCCAACGCTGGTCGATGGAGAGGGCCTGACTAACGACTTTGTTAAGCTGAATCTGCAAGAAGTCCGTCAAATCGGCGACGGAGTGCTCATCAAGTGGAGAGTCCTCAGCTTTTAACCTCTGACATTCATTGTGCCTCTTTGGCGCCCCCTTCAACTGCTCCTTCCACTACAGGTCGATCTTGTAGAATCTTTATGCTCACCAGCCCACCTACGACTATGTTTAGATAGTAAGTAATCACTCTCCAACCTAGGATGAAGATGCCGAGAATTGATGTGCTCACGAAGACTGAATAAATCGCCGCAGTGCTCACTTCGGCTATGCCGCTGTTTCCCGGCGTGAGTGGAATCATGGCGATCATCATTAGAACTGTCTGGGCAGAAAAGGACGCCAAAATCCACGGCTGTGATCCGAGGCCGACGAGAATGAGCGAAGCAATAGTAAACTGCAGAAGCCAAAATGCCATCGTAAAAAGAAAACCTTTGACCAAAGCTCTTCGTTCATCCTTCAGGTATCGCTTAGAGCTATTGTGAAAGACATCGATCTCTCGCAAAGCCTTTTGCATGGCTCTGTCAGCCTTGTCAACGCCTCTCACTTTGACGAACAGCCAGCGTACTTTTGTAACCAAGGACTTCACTTTTCTTGGCTTTGCCATAATATAAATCAGGATAAAAAAGAGCACACCGAAAACTAGGGCTGCGGCCCCGAAAAGGGCTATGATCCCGGGCGTGCTCTGCACGTACCGGGTGAACAGCAGAAATGCGATCGGGGCGGCTATTCCTAAGAAAAGTGCATCGAGCATTCTTTCTCCCAGCACGACCGCGGATGCATCCCCCACGGACAGCTTACACCCTCGCAACAGCTGAATTCTGGTAACTTCCCCGCCGGCATGTCCCGGAGTTATTGCTGCGGCAAACAGATTTGACAAGACGATCTCGACCGATTTTCTGAGTGAGAGCTTGCCTCCAACTGCTTCTGACATGGTCTTCAATCGGGCGCCCCAGACGAGCCACGAACTGAACTGAAAGATCAATGCGGCGGCCAAGAACGCTGGGTGAATTTGTATGAGGCTACGCAACTGGCCCGGCGTGATCGTGTAAAATAGGAGTGCGAGGATCGAGATTATGCTGAACGTCAGTGAAATCGCAAGCCACTTTCGCAAGCCGTTCAAGATCTGGCCCCCCTGTAGCTAGACTTCTGATCTGGCTACCTCGGTCCACTCACACTTGCGGGAAGCTAGATGCTGTCCGACAGCCACGGTCCCGCAGAGCGTCATCAAGCAGGCGTACCCAGCTAAGCCGAGCAGGATTTTGAATGATTCCGATAAGCTATTACTTTCTACGCTAATTGCTCTGCAATATATAAAGACAAAAGGCGCTAATAAGTATGAAAAAAATGGGATCGTTAGCGAGCCGAGCCACGTCACTTTCACTAAGATAGGAACGCGAGCGATGAACATTGGACCAAGATACTTTCGAAACCCCTCGACAGCACCGCGGAACCATCGAACTCTTTGGTTGTACAAGTCCTGAACGGAAGTAGGAGCTTGTTCCCCCACCTTTGTCTTGGCGAGCAGTGCGCGGTTCCCCGAGAGATATATCTTCTCGCTAATGTCTAGATCCTCACACGGACTACGTTCATCAAAACCCGTCGCCCTTAGAAAGGGCGCTTTTGACACCCCTATCAAGCCGTTGAACTGAATGAAGCCCCTTGACCACCTGGAAAAACGATAGATGTCGCAGAAAAACTTGTATTCGACTGAAACGATCTTGGTAAGGGTGTTCACCTTATTAGTCACGTAGCGGCAGCCACTTGCAAGCACCCCGTCGCTTGTCGCCGTGAGTTCACGCACACACACTGTCAAAAAATCAGCGTTGGGTCGGCTATCGACATCGAATAGCGCAATGCAATCTGCACCCTCTGTCACGTTCATAATGTCGTTGATCGCGCCAGCCCGGCGTCCTCTGTTGCCATTTCTGATCACTATGTGGAAATGCGGTGGCAGTAATCCGAACAAAGGGCTATAATCGTTTCCGCTGCTGTCGATGACGTAGTACGCTTCAAAATCGAAATCACTGCAGTCTAAATTGCCTAGGCTCGTGATTGATTTTTCGATGAGTGTGTTCGGTTCTGACGGCGCGACCGGGATGATGGCGCAGACTTTCATTTCAGAAGAAAATTCGATTAACGTATATTAAGTCGTCGTTCTTGAAGCATCTTCTTTCGTTTCACGCGTCTATCAGATTCACATAAAGGTCAAGGATCTCTTGTGCGATGATTTTCCAATCATATTTCTGTTCAACGCGCCTGCGACCTTTTTTACCCATTGATCTTGCGTTAGTAGGGTTTTCGAGAATCTCTAGAATGGCATTTGCGAGGCAAGAAGGATCTTGCGGCTTTACTAGCAGACCGCCTTCGCCAACGACGTCGAGCACGCCCGGAATTTTGGAAGCAATCACTGGCGTTTCGCATGCCATCGCTTCTAAAAGAACTAACCCGAAAGCCTCGAGGCGCGTAAAAGAGGGAAGGACTAGTGCCGAAGAGCTCGTGTAGAGCTTTAGAAGAGCGGCTCTTGATATGTGCCCACAGAATTTGATTCGATCTTCGTAGCCTCTAGCGAGTCTTTTTAGTCGTTCTCGCTCTTCTCCATCGCCGACGATTACGAAAGTCGCGTCGCTTACTTGGCTTAGTACGATCTTGGCGGCTTTGACAAGATCGTCGACGCCTTTCACGGAGCTCAGTCGACCAACAAAGAGTATCTGGTGGCGCCTTTTTTCACCGTTTAAGCCGAGAAAATGTCTGTCAAAGGTCTCAAGTCTAATACCATTCGGCACGATTTCATAGCGATAATCTCTAAGCACAGAGGAAGTTCGCGCGTAAGATTCAGTTGTAGCGATTATCTGCGCGACGTTGTCGAGGATCGGCTTTGCGTATAGGGCTGTGTTGACCTCATCCACAAGGTATTTGAAGACGTTCGGAATTCTGAGATTCGCCATGTTGTCGGGAATTTCGAGATCGCAGTGGTAAGTAAGCACGTGTGGAACGTGCGGTAGGCCTTTGACCACTCCATAAGAGATGAACGGTGGGGGATAGTGCGAATGCACGACATCCGCGTTGAACTGCGCAATGCGTCGGCGCAGAGCGTACATATAGGGGATATATGGCAGATTCACAGCGGGAAATCTTTGCACAGTGAGTCCGCTCAAGACCTCACTTGGCCGAGACTTGGGGACTTCGGCGCACAAAACAATCACCTCGTGCCCAAGGTCCCGTAAGCTTTGTGAAAGCTCAAGACAGTGAGTTTCGACTCCACCGATGTGTGGATAGAAGTAAGAGGAGGCTTGAATTATTTTCACGCGGATTCACGTTGAATGTGCGCGTAGGTGTTGAATAAGTTATCGCGGAATCTCCGTCCGCGCTTAGGCACTTTAATTTCGAATGCGGGTCTAACGTCGTTTGAAACGTTTAGCAACGTCAAAACTAACTGGTTGCAGCGCGCGCGCGCTGGCTTGGGACAGTAACGCACCCTGATTAACAAAAGTTAAATAGCAAAGTTGCTCTGTAGGTCAGTGTGCGTTTCGTGAGCCGTTTCATGGCCGTAATAACGGTGCTGGCTGTGTTTTTTGTTATAGCAAGTTCCTCTTTGGCGGTCAGCGTCAAAGCCCAAAATGAGATAGCGTGGGTTTATGATTACCCGACAGGGATGAAAGCTGCAGCCGAGGAAAATAAGCCCGTGATGATATACATTCACGAAGATTGGTGTCCTCGATGCAGAAACATGGATCAAAACACTTGGACCGATGGCGGAGTTATTCAACTTTCGTCGAACTTTGTGAACATAAACGTGGTCGGGACTGAACAAGGAACGCTATATAACTATAGCAAACCTCCACTAATTGTATTCACGGACCCTCAAGGCAGGGTTATTGTCAAACAAAACGCAGAACTGTCGACTAGTCAGGTGATTGCTCTGCAACGACAGGTGCTCGCTCAAGCGCCGCTCTCGTCCTCCTCGGCAACAGGCAGTCCTCTAACCACGTCCACACCTACAACCAAGGCAACGGCTATCAACTCAAGCGTTTCTGCCAAAGCCGCGGGGGTGCCCGGTTTTGAAGCGATCCCTTCAATCGTAGGCACATTGATTGCAGCGCTCGTTCTGTCGCGTATCGATAAAAGCCAGAGGTAACCCAGCGAAAGCCCGCGGACGCACGTCTTAGGTCAAACAGCCCGATTCACCTGCTGTCTGCCAAGCCTCGCGCACCAACCTTTGGTTTGATTTTTCCGGCAATCGTAAGCGGGCAGATGGGATGCTTCGACCGCGCTTGCCTAGCTGGTTGGCAACCGTTCAGATCAGCACCAATGTTTAACTATTATAATCCAACAGTTACTGCTATGCTTTATCGCGCTGAGATCATTATTAAGCTCAAGAATGGCATGCTTGATCCGGAAGCTACGACGATAAAAAATGCTCTCAAGCATCTTGGGTATGAGTGTCAATCGGTCAAACAAGCAGCCACCTACGAACTCGAATTCACAGCAGATTCTCGTGAGAGCGCAACTAACCTCGTTAACGGAATGTGCCAAAGGCTGCTAGCGAATCCCATCATACACGATTATGACGTACGGATAACGGAATAGTCGAGAAGAGACAGATGAATATCGCCATTCTTCGGTTCGGTGGTAGTAACTGTGATCTGGACGTCCAAAAAGCTCTGAACAATTTGGGCGTAGGCGCAGAACTTGTCTGGTACAAAGAGACCCTAAAGAGTTATGACGGCGCAATCATCCCAGGAGGGTTTTCATACGGTGACTACTTGCGCGCAGGTGCAATTGCGGCACGAACCAAGATTATGCAGTCGGTTGCACAGATGGCAGCTGATGGGAAGCCTATACTAGGCATATGCAACGGCGCCCAAATCCTTAGCGAGTCGCACTTGGTGCCCGGCACATTCACCTTGAATCAGTATCCAAAGTTCATTTGTAGGTGGGTAAAGCTTAGAACTGTCGGCAAATCTCCGTTCACGGAACTTACGAACGCGATAGTTGATCTTCCTATAGCCCACAAAGAAGGGCGATACGTCGTTGACCCCCTGCTGCTCAAAGAGCTTTACGAAAATGATCAGATCGTTTTTAAGTACGTTGATGATAATGGACGCCCCACTTTGGCTGCAAACCCCAACGGTTCGCTCGATAACATCGCTGGGATAAGTAATCTAGAAAAAAACGTGCTTGCGATGATGCCGCATCCCGAACGAGCGTCAGAGAAACTTCTCGGTTCTACGGATGGGAACGCCATCTTTGAATCGATGGTTCGATATATCAAGGCCCTTTGAGACGCAGCTTTTCGCGAGCGCTTCTGCTTGCGTTTGCGCAGGCAGCCGTTTTCAAACTAGCGGGGACCACCACCACTCGTTCTCTTGATACCACCGAACGACTTGCGTCAATCCGTCTTCAAATGAAATCTGCGGTTGCCACCCAAGAGACTTTATCTTCGAACAGTCTAAGGAGTACCTCTGGTCGTGTCCGAGCCGGTTCGCTGTGAAAGCAATGAGCGTTGAAGGCTTTCGCAGTAGCTGCAGTATGATTCTGGTTATATCTAAGTTGCTCTTCTCGTTTCCAGCGCCAATATTATACGCCTCGCCCGTTTTGCCCTTTTTGCGAACGCAGTCTATCGCTGCACAGTTATCTGCAACGTGTATCCAGTCTCGGACATTGTCTCCCCGGCCGTAAACGGTCAGCTCGCGGTTCCTCATAGCGCTTGTAACAAAGCGAGGAATCAGTTTTTCGGGGTGCTGATACGGCCCGTAGTTGTTTGAGCTGCGGGTAATAACGCAGGGAAAATCGTACGTCGTGAAATAGGATAACGCCAACAAGTCTGCTCCAGCCTTACTTGCTGCATAGGGACTTGACGGATGTAACGTATCTGTCTCCCTAAATGATCCGCGATCAATGCTTCCATACACTTCATCCGTCGAGATCTGAACGAATCGCTCAATTGAGTAATCTTTGGCCGCTGCTAACAGGACGTGAGTCCCGAGGACATCCGTTTGAACGAAGGCAGCTGAACTCGTAATTGATCTATCGACGTGCGTCTCGGCCGCAAAGTTGATAACACAGTCACAATCTTTAAGCAACTGCTTGACAATTGTCTCGTCGCAAATATCGCCTTTGACGAATTCAATGTCAGCTAGCACGTCTTTGAGGCTGCTCATATTGCCTGCGTACGTCAGCTTGTCCAGGACCACGATTTCTGCTTCATTGTGTTTAGACAACGTATAGCGTACGAAATTGCTGCCTATGAAGCCTGCGCCACCTGTGATTAATAGCCGCATAGTTCCTCGTTTCAATCTTCCGCTCACGCAAATGAGCTAGATACGGCAAGCAGCTCAAGGATCCTTTGTGCAGAGGTTTCTTAATTCTTTTGATGGAAATCGCATTCGAGAATTCGCGGATTTTGACGTGCTTCAAAAAAATGAATTCTCCGGGCGCTGTCAAAAATCCGTTTAGTTACGTTAAGGGCTTACAAGCTCAGGACTGCGTATTGAACGAGTCAGAAACAAATATATTTTATAACGCGAATCCTAGTCAGTAAGCGTTGTGAAAATACGCCGTGCTATGCGTCATTCAGCAACACCTTTGTATACTCAAGCTCCGGTAGTGTAGTCCGGCCAATCATGTTGGCCTTTCGAACTTTAGCAGTGAAGCAAGCCAACGACTCGGGTTCAAATCCCGACCGGAGCATCCACGGTAATGCCACGACGGAGTTTAACAGGGTCTACTCTACGTTTATCTAATTTGACTGCTTGTTGGAATTGTGGGACGAAATCCATACAAAAGGTGGAATTATCAAGCTTGGCGTGCAGCAGTTCAAGAGCTGCAGCGCCGCGCCGAACAACATCTAGTGATAATGGTCGACGGCGTATTATCTCTGGACAGAGAGCCTCTGGGGCGGGCGTACTAAGAATCTCCTTCGAGGCCTGCCGATGCATCAGCAAAAGTGCTATCCAGTTAAAAAATAGGCTTTTATATGTCTGAGCGGTATGTCAACATAGGGCGGAGGTAGCCAAGCCAGGTCAAAGGCGCAGGACTTAAGAACCGTTGTTTGAGATATCCTGTTGCGAAGGCATTCGTGGGTTCGAATCCCTCCCTCCGCACTTCCGTCAAAAGAGGGCATATTTTGCTGCACCAGTAATCAACGTATTGCGTTTGCGAGATCTCTGATAGCAGACGCGACCTCATACGGATTCGCACCCCAATGAACGACGTAACCCTTCTGTCCAAAAAGTTCGGTGGGCCCGACCCTCGCTGACTTGCAACATTTTGCAATGAAAGGTTTTCTCGGTCTTATTGTTTTCGTCGGACAGATGTTAACGTGTTCGAATTCTAGCCCGTGAATTCGCGCTTCAAGCACTTGTTTGGAAATGTCGCACCCCAGTAGAACGGCGGGCTCACCGACGTGAATGTCGCGGTTGTTGAGGCAGTTTGGCCCAATTCCTGACGCTGAACACGCATAAATCGTGGCGGTGCCTGCACGTCTCAGATCTTGTATAACTGGCGTAAAACGCACGGATAGATCTCCGAAAATGCCAGCACTGTCGAGTTTCGTGATGAGAGTAATAAGGTACGGTGGATCTGGAGGGGATACGTCGAATACCTCAATCTCGGTTACGTAGGTGGAGTCTGGGTCATAAACGAACGTCCAATGAAGATCAAATCCTTGGTAGACGACTGCTTTTATGGGGGGCTTGCACAGTCGGGTTGCTAGGGAAATTAGCCTGCTTCTGTTGAAGATGTCAATCTTGCGCCTGTACACTAGAGTTTCGGCAAAGCCTGCAATCCTGTTGGCCTTCGATATCGCTCGGATCAAGCCGTTCCCCTCTAATTCGAGTTCGTAAACTGCGACTTTTCCTTGCCAAAACAGCAGGGTATAGCGCGATGAGAAGTAGATGTGCTCACCGGCTGTGGGCGGAGATGTTTCATCATCGCATTCTCTTACAGCGACTTCCTTACAATGATCGGGAAAAATCACGTTGTCACCTTAGATTGCGTATTATTTCGCGCGCTACCTCGCTGGTCGAACTCGTGCCACCTAGGTCCTGTGTCGTGATGCCTTTGCTTATCGTTTCCTTGACGGAAACGTCTACTAAGGAGGCTTTATCGCATTCGCCTGTCCATTCAAGCAGCATTATGGTACTCAGAATAGCCCCTATTGGGTTTGCTATGCCGCGCCCAGCGATGTGGGGTGCCGATCCGTGTACAGGCTCAAAAATGGCGAATTTCGGTCCGATGTTCGCACTCGGACAGAGCCCGAGGCCTCCGATAAGCGCTGCAGCTTCATCTGACAGAATATCGCCAAATAAGTTCGACGTCAGGATGTGATCGAACATTTCAGGGTGCCTTATGAGATTGTATGCAGCTGCGTCGACGTACATCTCGTTATAGGGCACGTCGTGTTCCTCTAAAACACGCACGCAGATATCTCGAAAGAAAATATCCGACTTAAGCACGTTTGCCTTGTGCACGATTGTAACTGTTTTTACGTTGCGCAAGGTGCTCGCGAACGACGCAAGCCTTTCGACGTTAGCGCGAGTAACCACGCGCTGCGTGACGGCGATGTCATCAGAAAGCTCTTCGATGCCGGAGTACAAGCCCTCAAGGTTCTCTCGTATTATGGTAAGGTTCAATTCATATGGGGTTAGAGAGTAAGATCGAAAAGGTCGCAGATTCACGAAGAGATCGAGCATTTTTCGTAGCCTGACGAGCACGCTGATCCCTTGAACGCTGGTTACAGCCCCGAAGAGCATGCAATCGGCTTGCGCAATTAAATCGATATCTGTATCGGTTATTGGCGTGCCTTCTCTGGCCCATTTGGCGTATCCTATGTCAATAGGGATGAATTCTGGATCATTCAGTAATAGTGTGAGAATCTCGACACACGGGGGTATAACCTCTTTGCCGACCCCATCTCCCTCAGCAACAGCGATTCTCATGTGCATTGAGCAGCAAACCGCTCGCTAAATCCGCCAGACCCGTTAAGCATCATTCACTCGCGGACTCGCGGTGCGCGGATGCCTCTTTCTATGTTCGACTAACCCCCCATCTTCGAGGATCTCCTGCAAGAATTTGGGAAGCTTTTCACCCCGGACGACCCTGCTGCGGGTTCTTACAAGCCCCGAAGATAAGTCGACCTCAATCTCATCACCCGCTGCAACAGAATCAAGGGCGTCTGCTTCGATAATTGGCAAGCCTACATTGATTGCATTTCTGAAAAAGATCCGCGCGAAAGATTTCGCAACGATACATCCGATCTTAGCGTATTTGAGCGCAAGCGCTGCCTGCTCTCGTGATGACCCGCAACCAAAGTTCTTGCCAGCAACTATTATGTCTCCTTCATGCGGTGAAAATTCCGCACCAATGCCCTCCATTGCGTGTTGTGCGAAGACGTTAACGTCTGTCGTTCTCAGATACTTGCCAGGTAGGATCAAATCCGTGTTGACGTCATCGCCATACCTCCACACTTTTCCCCTGATCAGCATCATAGTCTACTTGAAGATATACCGATATAAAGTATATGGGGATTGCCAGGCACGCAGATTCGACTGGGATCGCCAAAAGCCTGACGAAGTGTTTAATAGTTCCGGAACAACTTTGTTGCTATGTCACTGCTATTGTCCGCGCAGGAAGAATACCTGATCAATCAAAAAATATCTTTTCTCACCCACAAGGTCCAGCACAACGCGCAAGAGATTGAACAGGAGATCGATGAAAAAGTGTGGAAGCTCGACGTTGAAAAAATCGACACCAGCGAGTTCAAGGCAACGCTTGTGGTGCGAGAGCCGATGATTTCAATCAGTACCGGCGACATTGTGACCTACAAAGGTGTCCCGAGAAAATTCACGGTTAGAAGCCCCTCGCTTGAATATCTCCTCGACGCCGTTGAAAAGATCCTGATGGAACAAATTGAGGAAATCAAGAGAGAGGCCGGCGTTTGAATCCCGTGATTGAGAGGGTGATAGGCAATTTGTCTATGACTGTCGCGGATCAGCGATCTCGCCTTTGAGGGCCGAAGCTGCGGCTGTAGCTGGAGAGGCAAGGTAAACGAGCCCCTCAGCACCCATCCTCCCCTTGAAATTTCTGTTGGAAGTTGAAAGACAAGCCTCTCCTCGTCCTAGAACCCCGTTATGCGCGCCGAGACACGGACCGCACCCGGGACTGCAAACGGTAGCCCCGGCTTGAATTAATGTCTCCAGGACCCCCGTTCGTATAGACTTCAATAGCACGAGCTTCGACGCTGGAACGACGATCGTCCTTACGGCAACTGTCTCACCACGTAGAATGCTCGCAGCCATCTGAAGATCTTCAAAACGTCCATTCGTGCATGAACCTATGAACACTTGGTCAATACCAGTGCCCACTACCTCTTCGACATCCTTCACGTTGTCCACGTGATGGGGACAAGCGACCTGAGGGCCCAAGTCATCGACCTTGATGTTCAGCTCATCGGCGTACACGGCATTGTCATCAGAATAACATGGCTGGTACTCCACTTGTGGTGTAACGTGCCTGAGGTACGCAAAAGTCTTGCGATCTGGGGGCACGATGCCTGCTTTCGCGCCTACTTCGACTGCCATATTACTCAGAGTAAGTCTGCTTTCCAAGGTTAGGTCGGCCGTCGTTGCACCATAGAATTCCAGAGCTTTGTACGACGCGCCATCGGCCCCCATAATCCTTGCAATGTTAAGAATCACGTCTTTGGCGCTTACGCGGTCTCGGAGTTTTCCGTTGAGCACAATCTTCAGCGTTTCAGGCACCTTCAACCAAAGCGTTCCTGTTGCAAACACCTCTGCGATGTCGGTCGCACCCACTCCAGTTGCGAAAGCTCCTAATGCTCCGTATGTGCAAGAGTGTGAATCCGCTCCGACGACCAAGGTGCCTGGAAGGGCGAGCCCGTGCTCAACCATGAGTTGATGGCATATCCCGTCACCGACGTCAAAGAAGCTCGTAATTCCGTGGCGTTTTGTCCACGTGCGGATTGTTTTTTGAAGCGTCGCCGCTGCCTCAGTGCTAGCCGGGGCAATATGGTCAAAGACAATGGTGATCCTGTGTGGATCCCAAACAGAGGACGCGCCCATGTCCTCGAATGCTTTTACACCTAGCACACTCGTTCCATCGTGGGCCATTGCTGCGTCAACACTCGCCAGAACAAAATCCTTAGCGCTAGCCGCTTTCCCAGACGCCTTGGAGAGAATCTTTTCGCTAATGGTTCTTGGAGCATCCAAAGCATTTTTCACCGCGTACTATTTGCTGCTTGTTGATTATCAACCTATGTTTTGGTCTACCAGCCACGACGCGTTGGAATGCTGACGTCAACCTCTACAACTAAGGCTGAAGCGGACGGCCCTCGTGTGGACTGTCGATTTCTGAAGACTAGTAACGTATTTAAGTTGCGGGTATGAATCTGTGTAGCGAACTTTATTCGGTCGTTTATGAATCCTTTTGGATCTTCTTCATTGCCTGAGGCAGCTGTTGGCCAGATAGAGATTTGTGACGTCACGCTGCGTGACGGAGAGCAGGCTCCTGGTGTCGTTTTTGGCGTTGACGAAAAAGTTGAGATTGCGACAAAGCTGGACGCAGTTGGCGTTGAGATGATCGAAGCGGGGTTTCCCGCCGTTTCAGCGAAAGAAAAGGCTATGGTGAAAAAAATTGCGAATCTGGGTCTAAACACCAAGATATGCTGCCTTTCGCGAGCGATTTTCCACGACATCGATGAAGCGTTAGATTGCGATGTGGATGTGGTGGGTCTGTTTATGGCCACCTCAGATCTGCATCTCAAGCACAAGTATCATCGAAGTTTTGATGAAATGCTGGAGTGCGCACTGTCAACGCTCGAATATGCAAAGGAACATGGGCTCATTGTGAGGTTTGCGGCAGAAGACGCGACTAGGACCGATCCAGAAGTGCTTAAGCGCTTTTTTACACAAGGTGAAGAGCATGGGGCTGATTATGTTAACATCGCGGACACCGTCGGTGCGCTGAGGCCGTCTACGTGCTACGATCTGGTGTCTGCGATGAAAACGGTCGTTAAACTGCCGCTTTGCATTCATTGCCATAACGATCTCGGTATGGCGGTAGCAAATACTATAACGGCTGCAGAAGCCGGGGCGTTTCAACTACACACTACGGTGAACGGGATAGGGGAACGAGTCGGAAACACCCCGCTTGAGGAACTTCTTGTCGCGCTGCGCCTACAGTTTGGAATCGATACCTACGACCTTTCAAAATTGATGGGGCTGTCCAAAACTGTCGAACATCATTCGCGGTTGCGCTTGCCGAAGAACAAACCGGTCGTCGGGTTGAATGCCTTCTCTCATGAATCTGGCATACACGTAGCGGCCGTGCTCGAGGAGGCTGAGACGTATGAACTATTCTCGCCCGACTTAGTAGGCAACAAGAGACGGATCGTCATTGGCAAGCACACCGGAAAAAAAGCCCTGCAGTACGTCATCGCTCAGCTGGGCTACCGACCGACCCGGGATGAGCTCTGTCAGATCCTCGACGACGTAAAACGCGTGTGTGAGACAAAGAAATCAGTCTCTCAAGAGGAGCTCGAGGATATAATCAGAACCGTGATGTACCGGTAGCCCCCGAGTTTTGACGGGGACCGTACTTTGAGCAAGCGGCTCGTATAACCACGACGAGCGTTCCTGTCGAGTTGCTTACGGCTCGCAGAAGATCTACAAATGACATTTCATTCATATCCGTTGCGTCCACCAACTTGTAAGTGATGCCATAGTTTCGGCATAGTGCACCGACCAAGTCAGAGACCTCGGGCGTCGGCTGCCCCCCCGTTATGGCTGATATTCGGTTTTCGAGCACAAACACCTTTACGTTCCGTTTGAACACTGCCGCGCTTGTTAGTGCTGCGATGCCGCTGTGTAAGAACGCGTAGTCTCCTAGTATTGCAAGGCCGCCTTCTTCAAACCCCGAAGCCACGCCAATTGCTGAGCCGAGTGAATAAGCTACGTCGATCAGTTTAAAAGGCGGATTGGCGGTGCGTATTATACAGCCCATGTCCCCCGCAATCATCGCCTCAACTTGGCCGAGAGCCCGGTAGAAGGGCAAGAAGGGGCAATCAGCGCAGATGTCTTCCGTGTAACGTCTGGTTTCGAGTGTCTCGACATCAAACTTTGCCGACATGTAATCTGCCTCGATATAGGTCAACGCTTCAGTCACATCGTTTGACGTTAGCTCCCCGAAGCGGGGCACGTGTCCAGACAGTTTGCCGAGGACTTTTGCGTGAATGGATTCTTCAATAAGCGGTGAGCTCTCTTCGACGACTAGTACTCGTTTGTGCTCTTCGAGAAACGAATCAATTCGGCGCTCACATAACGGGTTGACAATGCCGAGTCTGAGATGGGCTACATCGTCTCGTCCCTGGATTGCATCATCCACCAGCGTTGATGCATAGCCTGCAGAAATAATGCCGATTGCGCCAGAGCCGTCTTGCTCGTTCAGATCTGTTGTTTCAGCAAATTGCAGCATCTTAGGATACGTGTGCCTGAGAAGATGCTGATGCCTCCCCAAATGCGTGAGGTTCCAGATGCTCTTTTCGATGCTCTTGCTTGCGCCCTGCGCAGAAGGCACCCTCTCAACTACGCCCTGCGTATTAAGAAGCCTGCCGGTTATTCGCACAATTATCGGTACTGACAGTAGTGCGGATAGTTCAAAAGCCTTTAACGCACAATCATACGCATTGCGAGCGCTGTGTGGATCCATTACCGGGATTTCGGCTATCTTACCGTAATATCTTGAATCCTGCTCGTTTTGCGAAAGTTTTGCACCTGGATCATCGCCTGCGATTACGACTAGCCCTGCACCTACTCCGTGGGTGGCCGCGGTAATCAAAGAGTCTGACGCTACGTTCAATCCAACGTGTTTCGTAACAAGAACTGATGGTGTACCCGATGCGGCAGCTCCTAAAGCCAAATCGATCCCGACCTTTTCGTTAGCAGCGGGTATCCAAATGGGCCGTAAATTTTCAATGATCTTGGTGACCGGAAATCCAACAACCCCTGTGGCCACACCTACGCCGGCATCGAATATCCCGTATGTAAGCGCATTTAAGCCGTCGGTTTTAAACATCTTTTGAGAGCGTTAATCGCACATCTCCGTACAAAATGTGTACGCGGTCTAGGCTAGGCCAGCCCTCAACCACGCTTGTCCTTATTTGTCTTTCCTTTAAGCGAGAGGTCTCATTCCTTCTGCTGACGCTTGTGCACTTTGTCGCTCAAAGCCACATCGTGTGTTCAACTGCGCAGTGCTAGCGGTTGGCAACGCTCAGGAACAAAAGCGGCTTCTACGACACGATGACTGTTAGTTTAGCGCATACAGTTATTTATCAATTCTTTAAGTTTGTGCAAGAGGGGCTTTGCGGCCGCGTAATCGATTGGATGTGAATCATAACTTTTTTATGCGCAGTGATCTTAAAGGACAGCGATAATTATGGCAGAAATTCCACTGGCGGTCGTTTTGCGAATCATGAAGGTAGCTGGAGCTGAAAGGGCCAATCGCAAGGCAGTGAAAATGATTGCCGAGAAAGCTGAGGACTATGGCAGTGGCGTTGCCAGAGAAGCCGTTTTGCTGACGAAGCTCGCTGACCGAAAAACGATCTCGGCAAATGACGTAAAACTAGCCGCGGAACGAGTCAACCGGCGCTAACGGCACTCTTTCGCAGTTTAAGCGGGGACTTCTACCTTCCTTTCCCGAGGGCCTAGACTTTGAACCCCTATTAAAGCACCAGTAGACGTCGCCGTCTCGTTTTAGGACGGCCTAACACGCTTTACGAACTACAAGTGGACCGAGCCAGAGAATGCGGTAGCCGGGACTCGAACCCGGGTTAAAGGCTTGGGAAGCCTTTGTGCTGCCACTACACCACTACCGCGATAATGCAGCTACATCCTTCGCTCTCAAACCATAAATATTATCACCCGGGTGTAGCTCAAAACGCAGCTTGAACGCAAGGCATTTAAGCGCAGATGTTGATGTAGGTTGGGACTTTTTATGCCAAATAACCTTAGGACACCCATTGTTGCAGTGCTCGGTCACGTGGATCACGGTAAAACGACCCTGCTTGACAAAATCCGGGGCACTACCACTGCTGACCAAGAACCCGGCCTAATCACACAGCACATAGGAGCAACGGAAGTCCCGTTAGACGTTATTGCAAGGCTTTGCGGTTCCCTTTTGGAAGGAATACACCTGCCTGGGCTACTATTCATCGATACGCCTGGCCATCACGCTTTTACGACGCTGCGCGCACGCGGGGGCGCTTTAGCAGACATCGCAATACTTGTTATTGACATTAACGAGGGCTTTCAGCCGCAGACTACAGAAAGTCTCAATATCTTGAAAGACCATAAGACGCCTTTTATCGTCGCGGCTAACAAGATTGACAAAATACACGGCTGGCTTTCCCACGACAATATGATGTTCACGGACGCGTTTAAGCTCCAGAGCGAGCGGACTCAACGCCTACTTGACGACAGAATATACGTGCTTATAGAGGAGCTCTATAACCTAGGCTTTAGTTCAGATCGGTACGACAGAATCAGAGATTTCACAAAAAACATAGGCGTTATTCCAACCAGCGCGCGAACGGGCGAAGGCATCCCCGACCTGCTCATGGTTTCGCTTGGTCTCGCGCAGCGATTCCTCGACAAGGATCTGAGGCTTCACGCTAATGGTCCTGCATTTGGCACGGTAATAGAAATCAAAGAAGAAAAAGGGTTCGGCACGACCCTTGATGCCATCATTTACGATGGCGTTCTCCACGCCGGTGATCGGATCGTAATCGGTACGTTGGGACAACCAATAGTCACGAAAATTAGAGCGTTGCTGAAACCAGAATCAACGGGGGTTCTTAAGAGGGTTAGGACAGTGACCGCAGCGGCGGGAGTGAAGATAGCAGCCCCGGGCATTGAAAACGCGCTTGCAGGTTCGCCGCTGAGAGTTACAACGGACGATATTGATGAAGTCGTCGCTGGCATCGAATCCGAAATGCGTGACATAGCGGTCAGCACTCAAGATATAGGCGTCATAATCAAAGCAGACACTATCGGCGCTCTAGAAGCGCTTGCAGGAGAGCTAGGTCGTAACGAAGTCCCTGTTAGCATAGCCAATCTAGGCGACGTCTCTCGCAGAGACGTTGTTGAAGCTGAGACTATAAGTGATCCTTTATACTCCGTTGTACTCGGCTTCAACGTCGATGTCTTACCCGATGCCAAAGAAGCAGCAGAGATGTCGAATGTTCGGCTGTTTGTTAACGACGTGATCTACGGCTTGATCGAGGAGTATCAGACCTGGGCCGAAAAACAAAAAACCCTGTATGGCAAAAAGCGTTACGAGACTATCGTGAGGCCTGGCAAATTCAAAATACTGCCTGGGTATGTTTTCAGACAAAACAAACCGGCTATAGTCGGCGTTCAGGTGCTCGGTGGCACCTTAAGGAACGGTATCTTCTTGATGCGAGAAGATGGAGTCCGGGTCGGCACGCTGAAGGGCATGCAAGATAGAGGCGAGAACGTTAGCGAGATCGGTGCAGGGAAAGAGGTCGCAGTCTCGATTGATGGACCCACCGTCGGAAGACAAATAAATGAAGGGGACGTACTCTACGTCGACGTGCCAGAAAAGCACGCAAAGGTAACGGAGCAAGAACTCTACGATGCGCTTGACCAAAGCGAGCGATTGATGCTGGATGAGTTTTTGACGATCAAGCGCAAAGATAACCCTTTTTGGGCCAAGTGAATTGCACTCTTTAGATCTTCAAATTGTCAAGCAAACAGTAGTGCACAGCCGACCACGGATAGGAGAGTAGTAAAATGGCGGAATTTAGGTTAATCATATCTGACCCAAGCAAGAAGAGCGCACACAAGATGGAAGTATCAGGTGCGCAAGCAAACAAACTGTTCGGTCTCGGTATCGGGGACTCACTCGACGGTGATGTGATCGGACTCAGCGATTATGCGCTTGTCATAACTGGCGGCTCAGACAAAGATGGCGTAGCTATGCGGCGAGATCTTCCGGGGACGGTCCGAAAAAGGCTGCTTCTTTCCGGAGGTGTCGGGTATCATCCAAAAAAAACAGGGATAAGAAGGCGTAAGAGCGTCCGCGGTCGCGTCATTTCTGCAGAAACAGGCCAGATTAATCTCGTGGTGGGAAAAAGCGGTGCTAAGCCGCTCGATGAGATTTTAAAGGCTGAAAAAGCGGAGCAATAGCCTCCTGCTGTTGGGTGAAGTGAGTTGCGCCCAGTCGTGTAATATGCTGTGTAAAGCCGCGCCGTCTTATTGGCCAGGTTAGAACGCGTGCTTCGGTTTTCAGGACGGCTCAGGTCTGCGAGCGCAGTTCCATGCCACTATGAATATACGCAGTCTTCCAACCAGGTGGCCGCACTTGGCCCTTAACCGAGCTGCGCGGTCTCTTGTCCTCTGATGAGGCTGCGGAATTTGGCGTGTACTGCTGCTATTTGGTGCAGTTGTTCTTTGTTTCTCTTGTTCAAAACGCTAAAACGCGGAAACTCTGTTTCGCATGCATTAGCAAAAAAACGCGCTAGCTCGGGTCGCAAGGCGTGGCTTGGTATTCGGCGTGGATCTCTGGCGAATGCCCGACATTCAACTTCCCATAACGTAGCCAACTCAAACGCAGATTTGAGTCCGCTCTCTCGGAAAGCGGTCAAAACGAGGTAAAGGGGACGAATGTCAGCGCATGCCATGCCAATGTTGGCATAGGGTAACGCGTAAGAGTTTCCATTGAATGCAACAGAGATCCCGCCGGCGCTTCGAATCTCCTGGAGCATTTTGTAATCCGTAATGCTATCGCCGATTACCGCAGTGTCTGTCTGCTTGCCCACGCCGATCGCTGACGTCAAGGCCTGAACTTTTCGCTCACCGCCTACTACTGTGATCTGATCGAAAATCGCTTGGATCCGCGTGCGAGGTACAATTTCAAAGAAGAACTCATCGAGCTGAGTTGCTAATTTTCCAAATGTTGAATTCTCTACGTTGTTGGCGTTAGAATAAAACGAGAGGATCTTGTTTTGAATCTCGTGGATCAACGCAATCTCGCCTTCTTCTAGAATTTCGGACAAAAAATCTAAGGGAAACTGGGTACAGTGCACTTTTTCGCGCTCAACATCAAGCTTTGAAGCTACATTGTAAGCGTGCTGCTCGTAGCTCGTTGAAATGATATGCACGTCCCACGTTTCATCCTTTAGCCACTTGATGAGCTCTCTGGCGCCACCGACCAGTTGCGCTCGACTTGAGGCTTTTCGCACATCCTGCTCTGTTATTCCGTTAATGATCATGAAAGGGACTATCAGCTGCAGTGTATCGCCAGGCTCATAATTTGGTCTATTTCGAATGGCCAGATAGTCATCATATCTGCTCAAAACTTCAAACAGTGCGGGTCCTTCTTTGATTGAGTGCATAACTTCGTATGCATTATCTTGCGGAGACAATGGCCCTTCTAAATCGAATGCAGCTGTGAAAGGGTGAGACACAAACACATGCAGTCTCTTCAAACGTGAAATACGTTGCTTAATACAATGTTAGCAAGCGTAGCAGGATATAGTGCGCATGTAGACTATTAACACGGATTAGTTCGGAAGCTATTTTTGGGCCAGGGGAAGTCGTATTGCCAAAAAACCGTATCGACTTGTGAAAACACATATGACGAGCGACGGGCGCGGAGACGAGATGGTAATAAGGAGGTGGCGTCGCTCTAGAGGTGAGGTCGCAGCCGCGGCGTCATTGACTAAGCTATAGCGCCTGGCTTTCCCCGGTTTTGCTTTTCATCTCTTGTAGCCGGTGCGAAATTAGCCACTTGAGTTGTGCGACGTCGTGTTGTTTGGCGCTGATCGGCACTACGCGATCGGCCCACTGTTTGTATGGGGGAAGCATTCCGAGCAGCGACACTATCTTGTCTAAGCTGGGTTCGGGCTCTTTGATCTTGTCCATTTTGTTGATTGCAACGATAGGGTCAATCTCAGAATCGAGCAAATATTCGAACAGATCAACGTCAAGAGGCTTGAAATGCCGCTCTGTAGTCTCTAAGAATGATTTTCCATCGATGACTTGCACGCCCAATGACAGCGGTCTTAGCTTGTGCCGTTCGCCGTCGATAACGTCGCGCAGCACGCGTCGGTAACCGTTCAGCCCACGCCGGAATCCGATTCCAGGCAAATCTATGACTGTAAAACTATCAAGTTGATACCTCACTGGCGCTCTTGTCACGCCCGGACGTCTTCCCACTCGCGTTTTTAGCCCAAAAAGCTCTTTAAGTACCGCTGACTTGCCCGCATTCGCTCTCCCGACGAAAAATACTTCAACGTCCTTCATAGGTCGATAGGTCAATTCGCTAACGCCAGCTTTGGATTATTGCGCTTCTGATGTGCTTGATGGTTTGTTTGTTTTTTTATGCTTGTGCCTCATATAAACTAAAGCGGAGCACAACACAACTAAAACTGCTGTGTTGGCCGACACCAGGCTCGAAGCCGTTAGGCCTACACTACCCGCTAAGCTGAGTGCGACTGAAATTGCTGTTAGGACCCCCACCCCTGTGCCAAAAGATGCGGCCAGCGTCTCAATCACGTCAAGATCGCGTACTTTGAGGCCGACAAGGATCAAATAGCCCGGAAGCAAAACCAAGTAGACTATTCCAAGAATGAAGAGTAAGATGCTTGAAAAGTCAATATACACGACGAGGCTCTCCCTGTTGCACTAAAGGTCTTCAGCAGCCTCCGGTTCGGTAATGCGGAGCCTAACTGTTCTTCACTTTGTATATAGTAACCATAGGATTTGAATACACGCTCTGAAAATAGTTAGTATCTTTGAGAGTGGTAGCAATCTCGTACGGTTGTTCGCGCGAACCCACAAAAACGTACGACACGTTGTGCTGCATAAGGCTGAGACTCAAGGATTCGGGGCTGCGCTCGTTCATGAGTGCGTCTATCTCTGCTTGTAAATCGACGCCGTGGTACTGAATCGTATAGATGGAGCCGGCAAAAACCACCCTTCGTCCGGTTTCTATGGGAATGCGCGGAAAAGTGGACGGCGCTTCGAGAAAGATTGCGTCTTTGGGGGTATCTCCTTTTATCCACTGCAAAGCTTGTACTTCAGCGCGTGAAGCGAGAACATACGACCCGCTGTTATAAAAGTCCCACAGCAGATACGACGTGGGAAGCGCAAGCAGAAGTGCTGCCACAATAGCCAGTACTTTCAGAGACATCTTTGCTGAGGACGAGCGTGCAGCTGTCAATCCGGCTACGACGGTCGAAATATAGTAACTGGCAAAAAGGGCGACTGGAAGCCACAAGTACACCAAGAACCGGTAGCTGTTATTAGTGAGCGGAAGGGCGATGAAATTCACCGCTACTATGGCGGAAAAAGCAAAAAGCAGGAGCAGTTTGCTTGCTTCATTGTTCAACGACCGGTAAGCTCCGGCACACGCAAGAATTGCGATAAGGCCGAATACGAGAAAAATGAAAAAGAGCGAATACGTTGAAAACGCCAATGTAACTTGAGCTGGTCCCCCGATAAGCAAGAATAGAAGCGGGGATGCGATAGCACCCCCGACTGCGAGAGCGCCCGCATGATACTGCGCGCACGTGACTTGTCTTCTTGCATATTTGTAAACCACGTAAATGCCAACTGCCAGATACAATGGAAACGCGGTTATAAGATGATAATATGGCAGGACGCCCAGCGTGAGCCCAAAAAGCAACAAATTTCGTACTTTGTGTTCCTTTATCAGAGTTACCCATAAAGTGAACGCAAATGTAAGAATTACCAAAGCAAATGTTTGAGTTTGTGGCAGCAAATAGTACAGCAGAGTCTGATCATATTTAACAGCCGCAGCGTCGGTAAACTGATAAATCAGGTAGGGAAAAACATCGCTTGGCCTTTGAGCGAGTATTAAAATCCAGGCGAGCCCCCCACCGAGCGTGTACAAGATCATCGCGATTAAGGCAGTTGCGGTATTGAACGTCCTTCTACACAGCACGTAGATGTTTATTGAAAGGGCAAAGAAGAGAAGTGGAACCGTGATCTTAAAGATCGTCAGGGAACTAATGCCGGTCACAACGCTCAGTGTCCCCACATAGACGTGCATGAAAAAATCGTAAACCACATAATGCGATGGGAGATATGGGTCTTCCGGCGGTACGTGTGGGGATTCAACGAATCGTGCTATGATAGAAAGGTGGAAGTTTAGGTCACCCGCTTCCGTGGGATTCATCACTAGCCCTTCATCGCCAACGACTGGTGATCTAGAGAGGGGAACGCTGACGACCAGCGCGAGTACAACTGCAAGCAGGATGGGAAGCGCGAGAAACACCAACTTGTGACTGTCCCTGTCTGTCATGTTGTTGACTTCGGGCGGTTTTACGCTATTTCTTCGAAAAACATATGACAATATCGAGCTTGTGATGACTGCGAGCCCGAGGAATGCTCCAGTCATTGCGACGCCGACGCCAGTAAGGTACAGCAGTGTCGCTGCGGTCGGCGCTAACACGAGCGTTAGAGAAATGGAGTAACTTATGGCCTCTAAAATGCCTATTTGCTTGCCGGCTTTATAAAGCACGTAGAAACCAAGACCAGGCAGGATAAAGAGTAATGGAAGTGAAAAAGACTGCAAAGGGAGCAGCAGGAGTACTCCAGTAGCTGCCGTCCAGCACTGATATGGAAAGAGCTGCGGCCGTATCATGGTTCACTTACGTTTCTGAATTCCGCTCAATGGCGCTTCCGATGCGGGCGTCGAGGAACTGCAGGACTGCAAATGTTCCAATTCCGCCTACGATAATCAACGACTCAATAAAGAAGGTCAGAAATCTGTCCATGAATATATCAATTCCAAGCAAATCGTTCTTTGTGAGCAAGAGGGTAGCTATGACCCACGAGTACACCAAGAACCGCTTGTCGACCTTGTTTCTTTCAAGCCAGAAAAGCCCGATAGCCGAAAAAGGGAGGACAAGAAGGCCAGCTTCATCGAAGAATCCCACGCTAAACGCGCTCGCGAAGAAATCGACCGGGGTGCCTTCGTGATACTTGACTTGAGCAATCCCCAGTATGCTTAAGGTATGCAAAGAATAGACTTGCCACAACCCATAGACCGCAATCAATGCAACGAGGGGGACGATTGCCTTAAGAAACTCGTTTCTGTTTTTGATCTGTGTGAGGGCATACACTGCCAAAACGAGAGCTAGGACGAGGAGCGTGATTTGATGCGTCAGCGCCGTTACTGCGGCTGCGATGATGGAGAGCGCCACGTATCCGTTGAACTGAAAAGGGCCTTCCGCTCTGTTTTTCAGAATAAAAAAGAGAGTCAGCGGAAACATAACGAGCCCAAGGAGCTCTGGCAATGCACGAATCGTGAAGATAGTCATTCCTGGCGACAGCGTGAGGAAGAGTAGAGCGCAAACGGCTGCGCTCGCTCCTACAAGCTGCTTCGAGAATGCGTAAATTACCCCAGATACGGCGGCCGCCAGCGCGATCGTCATCAGCCCTGACATCACCATTGGATCTATTCCAGAAAACGCCGACTGCGACACTATGAGCAGCCGGTATGCGGGAACGTAAAAGTTTGGAAAGCCTCCGTTGTATGAGAGCTCCTGCGTCGGGTAGTGGCCCGTTTCCAGCGTAACCCGTTCTATTCCCACGTGATACATGGTATTTCCGTACGTAGGTATCACGTAGCCCCCCAGGACATTCAGACGATAACTCACGAACAAGGTGAACAGAGCGAGAATTGCGACGTATCTGAGAACGGTCACAGCGTCAAGCGATGTAAAACGTTCGCGAATTTTTGCTTTGTTAAGCCACGCGATAGATTCGAACATCCTCATTTGAATATTGAAGCCTGAAGTATTCGCTGTTATCAAATTTCGTCGCGTTAACTGATATCCAGCCAAATCCGCAGAAAACTAGTCTGTTGAGCGGAACGAAAACATAGGTCAGGTTGTACTGTTTGCACAAAGCATAAGCCTCGATCGCGCTGGGCGTTTGGTAGATCTGCTGCGAGGCATTCATATCTGCAATGGGATTTGGCGCGTTGGACCAGTCGCCACCAACTATAGGAATGCGGGCGGTCATCCCCATTATTAGCTCTCCGCCGAAGATATCCGCCTGGAAATGATCCGTAGGTTTAGTGTTAGCATTGATCCACGAGGCAGAGTCGAGCTCTCCTTTAGTCACAACGGGATCGAGCCAAGGGTCGGCCTGCTTCTGCACGCTTGCCATGCCATAGGTAGCCGTTAACAGGAGTGCGATCACCAAAAACGAGATTCGAATCAGATTTCGTGTCAAGCGGACCATGAACCTTCATTTGTATGTATCTCTACTATTAAGTCCTTACACTGCGTCGTCAGACCTTCTGTTGGCGCTGTCGGAAAACATCGCCTACAAAACCGAACGGACAGCTAGAGTTTTTTAAAATGGTCAAATGCATTCCGCCGCTAGACTAATTTGATTGCCGATATTCTTGTCAGCCATCCCATCAATTTGGGTAGCAGCCACATATCGCAGCGCTATAGCGGCTTCAATTTCTGGTACGGTAAAAAATTGCTTTGCCTAAGGCCGTCGCCGGGATTGAGCTTGCGGCTTAAGCTGTAAATAGGGCTAGTCAGATTGTGGTTTGACTCTTGTTGAAGTGAGTCCTTGCGCTTAAGGCAGTCGAACAAATAATTTCCGAGCGTTTCGCAGGCACCAGGTTATCAAGCTTTATGTTCCGTGAACGAGTTTTGTCTCGCAAACGCCGGACAGTCCTTGTTGCGGTACAGGTGCTCTCCCGTTGTAGGGCCGCCACGCCAAGAGGGATGCAATCTAAATGTTCTAGGATCAAGAGTGCGCTTGAGGTTTAGCTGGACCAATCTGGGGGCGGGAGTACAGATGCCGGTCGCCTGCATTTTTTAAGGTATCAGCTGCGCAGCGAAGAATCTTTAATGGAGAGGAGGCGTGTCGAAATAACCTGCTTTTTTTGCGCAACGCGCGAGAACGCACGTTTCCAAACTCAAAAACGTAATTAAAGTTGTGCACTGCTTTTTCATTGACAACTCTCGCTAAGAGGCTATGTCGGCAAGCCCCCCCGCCATCTACTTCAAGCGGAAATGAGATCTAGTGCGATCTGCGCGAGTGCGTCTTGATCGGACCGACGTTAAAATGCAAATCGTCTCTAAGCGTTTCTTTGATGCTTTCCAGGCAGCTGTGTTCAAATCTTCCCACAAAAATGCTCTGGATTCGCCCAAAGCCATAGCGACTCGTCCCCAAGGCGCTCGTTCGGTAAAAAAAGCTCAAATGCCAAGCCCGTTACCGAGCAACCATGAAATTCAACGCCAGTATGATTGCTGCGGAGAGGACGCACGCGACGAGGATTGAGCGAGGGTTGATGTGTATGGCGTTCTTATCTTCTGATTCGTAGTATCGCACCAAACCAGCGCTTGACATAGGTCCTGCTGTTTGGCGCTTCCCTTTCGCCATAGGTTCAAATACAGTTTGCTATGACTTATACGTTGCTATGGACTACGTCGTCGGTGGAAGGATACTAAACGGCTGCGATTTTGAAGTGATAACGGGCTACGTCCACGTGGAATCAGGCAGAATCGCCGAAATAGAAGAGCGGTCAGATGTTAAGCCAGATAACTGCAGGGCAAGTGGAATAATCATGCCTGCTTTGATCAACGCGCACACCCATCTCGGAGATTCTATAATCAAAGACGTGCCGTTCGGTAGCCTTGATACTCTCGTAAAACCTCCTCACGGGTTGAAGCACCGCGCATTACGCGACGCAGCACCGAGAGCGTTGATCGAAGCGATGCGCAAGTCACTTCTAGACGCTCTAGCGAGTGGGACGATCGCGCTGGCCGATTTTAGGGAGGGGGGTGCCGTCGGCGCTAACGCGCTGAAAACTGCAACCCGCTCAGTGAAAAAAGTACAGGTGATGATTCTTGGTCGGCCAAATAACGGACGGGATTATATAGTAGAAGATGAGATTGATACTATTCTCGATATCACGCACGGCCTTGGGGTAAGCGGAAGTAGCGATGTTAGCAATTCATCACTGAAAGCAATGATCGCCAAGGCACGCACACGCCGCAAGTTTGTTGCCATTCACGCAGGCGAAAAAGATGCTTCTGATATTGATTCCGCTATCGCTTTGAATCCCGATTGTCTCATTCATATGACCTACGCATCTCAGCACCAGATTGAAAGCGGCATTCCCATCGTGGTGTGTCCCAGGTCAAACCTAGTTACTGGCGTTGGATTGCCTTTTCTGCACCCGCCAATAGCTCAAATGCTGCAGACAACCACCGTTGGGCTCGGCACAGACAACGTGATGTTCAACTCACTCAACATGTTTGCAGAAATGGAGTTCACATCAAAAGCGTTTTTGCGCAACGACCGCAAAGTGCTCGAAATGGCAACACTAAACAATGCTAAGATAATGGGGGTTGCTAACGAAATTGGCTCTATTGATCTTGGCAAGAAAGCTAGTCTCCTAGTCCTCAACGACCGGTCAAATAACCTCTTCGGGACTAAGAACATCATAAGTAGCGTGGTTAGAAGAGCTCGTCCCGATGACATCGCTCTTCTCACTTACGGGGGGCAAGGTGCTTAAACGTGAACTTCGACTATTAGAGCCTGCAAGGCATAGAGCCTGCAAGGCTTCGCGGCCAGCAGGCAACACGCGCACGTGCTCAGAATGGTCGGCGTGCAAATGGGTATTTATGTTGCCGATTTCAAAGCTACGCGCTCGCGACCCGTTGGTATTGGAACTGCGTCGCGGGTACTGAGGTTCCAAGATGATGAAAGTCGAAGATGTGATGACGAGGGACGTCGTCTTCGTTGAGGTTCCGGGATCGCGAGATACGGCTCTCAAAATTATGAAGGACAAAGGGATAACAAGTTTACCGGTTGTGAAGAATCACAAGCTTGTAGGCATAGTCACGCGAGGAGACATATTTCGAAACCCGGAGGAGGACCAAATAGCACTTCTCATGACAAGACAGCCCGTTTTTGTGACTCCGAACGCGGCGATCAACGATGCGGCTCGTACTCTCGTAGAAAATATCATCAGGCGGATGCCAGTTGTGGATGACTCGGACCTCGTCGGTTTCATTACGGTAACGGATATCGTAAGCGCGATAGCGGATATGGATATTGGGACACCCGTTGATGATTATATCATTCGCGAAATAGTCGCAGTTTGGCAAATGACGCCCGTTGATGTTGTAGGCGAAATCATGAAACTTGCAAATGCCGACGCGAGCCCAGTGCTTGATTCGGCAAGCAAGGTTGTTGGCATCGTTACAGAAAGCGCCCTTTTGAAAGCCAGCAAGATCGAAGATACAATCGAAAAGGCGGATCTATCCGCCGGCTCGGATGAGGACGCGTGGACCTGGGAAGCGGTCAGGGATACGATGAGTCTGTACTATGGTGTTTCCAGAGTAGAGCTTCCGAGCGTGCCGGTAAAGGATATAATGATGGCCGAATACGAATCAATTTATCACAAAACAGGAATAAGCGAATGCGCGAGACAAATGCGGCGTTTCGACGTTGAGCTTTTACCGGTGGTCACCGCAGACGAAAAACTTGAAGGGATCATAAAGGATTCAGACCTCGTCAAAGTCTTGCTTTAAACGGGTGGTGCGGCCAACCGCGTGCTTTAAAAGTTAAGCCTTTAAACGGCAAGAACACTGGCGGCGGCTTTTTTTGGATGGTCGGTCACTTTCGCCTCCGTCGTTGTGATTCCATGAGACGCAGCGCGCTATACACAATCGTTAAGTCCTCGGCGGAACGTACACGCAAAGAAGAAGGCTGATTTAGGATATGCGTCGATTCGCAGTGCTGGCACTGTCACTGAGTTGGGCATTTATTGCGCTCGTAGCATTCGCACCACTGGCAGAAGCGACAGTGGTCAATCCACGCCTAGCAACCGTTGCACAGCTAGATACGGGCGGGAACATTTTCAACCAAATTGACAGCCTGTACAACAACTTCACAAAGCGATTGGAAGACATCAATCCGTTAGCGCCGCAACAAGCTGCGGCGCCGTCTGTCAAAATCGCAGCGGTAAAAACTACTACTACTGGACTATCTGCCGCGACGCCACAAGTTATCGTTACGTTACAGAACGGGAAAGTCGCTCTCGATGGGGTCCGAGTTGACGTCATTTATAAGGATACGGCTGGCGCAAACGTAACCTCAGACAGCGCCGTGGTGGCGTTAAAGGTGGACGAAACGCGTTCCGTAACGTTCACTCCAAAGAGTTTGCCAGAGGGTAGTTATACGATCGGTGTGGTCGTTTATAAGAAAGGGACCGATCCATCAGATCATGCGACACCCCCCTATGATACACAGCAAAACGCAGCAACGCTTGCAATCGCAAGCCCCCCCCCTGCTAGCGCAGCAGCAGGAAAAGCAGGAGATCCCGGGACGTATAACGCTGGCGATATTCTAACCCATCTCAATAGCTGGGTATATTTTGTAATCGCAATTACCGCGCTCGTAACCATCGCCCTCTTTTTTGTCTTCTCGCAAAACAGGTCGGGAGAAGACCGCTACGAGGAAGATCATTTTAGGAGAGACGGCTATCCGGCTGGAGGCAGCGGCGTGTCCGATCCTCTTGCATTGCATTATGAGTCACCGTCAGCAGACCGCTCACACGACAATGCGTCTGACGCAGTCTCTGGACGACGGCCGGCTAGAAGGATAGCAGTGGACGCGTCTGAACGGGCGCCTGAAGACCCTGAAAGAGCCAGGGAGAAAAATTCTCCTGGTTCAACCGAGGACGTGCCGCAATTCGATGCCGATGGGTTTGTAGTCGGCGATGTGACGTCGAAAAAGGCACTGAGGAACAAGATACGAGGAAAGAGAGGCGCTTAGCCACTTTCGGTCGGCTGAAATCATTTCTAGCCGAGTGCACGTCGTCGAGCTCCGAAGTGTTAGCCCCATAGTGCATCGGTGTCGAGGTTCTGTCGAACGGTTTCTTTTATCAAGCTGATTTTGCGGCTGTCGGATGGATCAATACGTGCTGTGAGTCTCTCTACGCGTTCAGCTGCCGTAAGCGTATCTAAGTGAACGAGGATCACGCTGACGCCGAGTTCTTGTGCTCGCGCGATCACGTGATTAGCGGGGTACAGCCCTCCAGTTAGTACAAGGCACGACGTCGAAGTCGACAACGCGGCAAGCTGCAAATCGGCTCTGTCACCTCCAGTGATCACCGCCTTCGCGGGAGCCTGTCTGAAGTACTTGAGTGCCGATTCCGGCGTCATGGCCCCGATCAGCACCTTTTCGATGAGGCGGTCCTCTCCCTCGACAATGACTTCTCCGCCAAGTTCTTCGGCTATTTCGTAGGCGTGAAGGGCTTTCAACTCCTTTAAGAACGGGATTGAACCGACAATTTCTATTCCTCGTTTAATCATGTAATTTTCGAACCCAGGATCTTGTGATTGATTCAATACGACGCCTTTGAGCTTCACCTTGAGCTTTTCGAGAAGAAGTTTGGTCATGGCTACCTTATCAAGCGAGTATATGTCGGTCACGAGTAAGATCCCGGTGTCGAGTTTTCGAGCAAGCTGGATGCTTGAAATGTCGTGGATAAAGCCCGTGCTAATATCTTTCGTTCCCTCGAGCAAAACTGCCTGTTTGTTGCCGCAAATGCGGTTTAAGCCGCAGATGATGTCCTCAGCTTTGATGCCTTTAAATAGATTATAGGTAAAAGGCGAAAGCAGCGACTCTTCTTCTAAGTTGAGAACATTCCTCATCAGATACGCGTCCTCCTCGACCAAATTTCCGTCAATTGCGATGAGATTCTCGCGGATAGGCTTATAGAAGCCCAGTACTCCTGTAAAGTTCAAAGCAAGGCCTAAAGCGATTATAGTCTTGCCACTGCGTTCAGATACTGAACTTATAACAAGTGTCGGCACATCGCACTTAGATTCCAAGTTATCCACCTCTCAAGTTTTTCTGTTAGTACTACGGTCTCCCGCTTATCACCACGAGCGCGTCCACCGCAATGCAGCCATCTTCTTGAACCATCAGCGGGTTAATCTCTATTTCTTGGATTTCTTCGAAGTCCTGGCTGATTTGGCTGACCCGCACGATCGTGTCGGCCACCGCGTTGATATCGAGGGCCTTTCTGCCGCGCGTACCCAGCAGAATCGGGTATGATTTAACTTCCGCAATCATCCGCTTTGCTTCGGCGACGGTTATTGGCGCCAACCTATGCGCCACGTCTTTGAGCACTTCCACGTACAAGCCCCCTAACCCGAAGGTGATAAAAGGTCCGAATTGGGGATCGCAAGTGACCCCAACGATGACCTCCACGCCCTGAACCATCTCTTCGATTATCACCCCTCCGATTCGCGCTCGGGGCATTCGCTTGTTGACGTTGGCATATATTTGATCGAAAGCGTTTTTAGCCGCCCTATCGTTGCTTATGCCCGTGATGACCCCCCCTACGTCGGTCTTGTGGGCAATGTCTGGCGAGCTCACCTTCATGACGATAGGATATCCGATCTCGCGTGCTGCTTGAATGACTTTGTCCCGCCGAGTAACGACTGTCTCTCTCGGGGCTTTGATCCCGTAAGCTCGCAGCACATCTTTGCCTTCTTCTTCTGTCAAAGCCGTTCGTCCCTCCGACCGAACTCCTTCAATGCGTAGAAATGCAGCACGGTTCTGCCCGCTTCTTAGCTGCGTCGATGCGCCCTCTGAAGATGTCGCAATCTCCCTGAACTTGATGAGGTTACGGGCCGCCCTGACTGCGGTTTCTGGACTGTCAAAGTTCGCCGCTCTGCCGTGTATTAACTTTCCGCGCGCCTTTCTCAGCTCCTTTCCTCCGATGAACGAGGTAATGATGGGTTTGCTTGCGTGCAATGAAAGCCTGTTGATCAGGTTGGCAGTCTCTTCTGGTTCCGTCATAGCTTGTGGGGTGAGAAGCAGGATTACTGCGCCGACATTTTGATCGGCTAATATGATCTCGAGCGTCGCCACATATCGGCGCGGCTTTGCATCCCCGAGAATGTCAATCGGGTTGTAGATGTTGCTCTCTTGAGGCAGCGCGTTTCGCAGTGCTTCTATTGTCTCCTTGGTGAAGTTCGCCAGCGGCACGCCGCACTCGGCGCTGGCGTCGCTCGCGAGCACGCCCGGCCCTCCTGCATTCGTTATGATAGCTACCCCGGGGATTTTTGGAATCGGGCAGCGCGAGAAGGCTTTCGCGGCGTCGAAGAATTCGTCAATCGAAGTCACCCGTAAAATCCCTGACTGTTTGAACGCTGCGTCATACGTGGCATCTGAGCCGGCGAGCGCGCCAGTGTGAGAGGAGGCTGCCTTGGCTCCCGTATCGGTACGGCCGGCTTTGAGCGCAATAACTGGCTTGAGCCTCGAAACCTCTTTCGAGACCTGCATAAACTCGCGCCCATTATCAATACCCTCGACGTAGAGCGCAACAACGCGCGTTGAAGGATCGCGTGCGATGTAATCCAAAAGCTCAGCCTCAGCTACGTCGACCTTGTTTCCGACGCTCACTAATTTGTCAAAGCCAAGGCTTTCATTAGCCGCCCAGTCCAGAAAAGACGTGCAGATTGCCCCACTTTGTGATATCAACGAGATGCCACCTTTGACCGGATACTCGCTTGCGAACGAAGCGTTCAAGTTGGCCCCAGTGCTCATGATGCCCAAGCAGTTGGGACCGACGATTCGAATCCCATATTTTTTGGTTATCTCCCGAATTTGAGCCTCGAGCTTTGCGCCCTGAACGCCAGATTCTCGAAATCCTGCTGATATAATTATTGATGCCTTTACGCCGACGCGCGCTGATTCTTCCAAAACAGCAGGGACGATTTTTGCTGGAACGACTATGACTGCGAGATCGACCTTCTTTGCCGCGTGAAAAGTTTTTAACCCTAAGATCTCATCGGCGTTCGGGTTGACGGGAACAAGTTCTCCTTGGAAGTTGGCATCAAGGAGGTTCTTCAGAACCGAATGTCCCACTTTATCCTCTTCTCGCGCGGCGCCAATGACGGCTATCGATCTAGGATAAAAGAAGTCATTCATCTTATTCTTTTTAGCGTTCTCGACAGTAATAAACGTATCTCGTCGATTCAGCAATTCTGCGGCTCGGGTTCTTGATTATAACGATTGTGCCGCATTAGGACACTCGAATGTTTTATATATGAACTTGCCGATAATGGTTGAGAAATTATTGGAGGCAACCAGGATGCCACGCTCGGCGAACAAAATGACGCTGCTACTTCTATCTTCAATCGCGGTCTTGTTGATAATAAGCGCTGTCATAATTACTACATCCGCAACGACGATCGTACAACTTCAACCCACAACCATTAGTTCAGGTAGCAGTGTCATCGTGCAAGCGAACGTGGCGCGAAACGGAAGCACGGTCACATTGTCTTATTACTACGACAAAAACGGAAATGGCAAAGACGACGACCCCGGTAGTTCGTGGGTGACCATAGCGAACGTCACCGACGGCGGGCCGACCGACCGTGACAACAGTACCAATGGCTATATACAGTTCTTGTGGCTGACTCCACAACTCTCCCCTGGGCAGTACATCTTTAAGGTTACAGATCCATACGGACCCACGAGGACAACTGAGTTTACTGTTAACAACGCTCCGTTGAACCTCGTTCCAACAATTTATGGATCACCAGGAATCTCCGCCAAAGGGCTCGTCAACACAGGGAACTCGTTCTCTGTCATTACCACAGTAACGGGTAATTGTCGCCTTTGTCATCAGACAGATTATCCCACGACTCAAAACCCCGCTGTTAACTCTGCGCAAGTAGAAAGTCTGTTTTCAGCTAATTTAAGCCAAATCACGGGAAGTCCTACTGACGACTCCGTTCAGCCCAACATAGTGCATCACCAGCAGCTGGATTGGACAGGAATCGCGAGCAAAACGCTTGCGAATAACCAAACGCTCAGTATCACCGTAACAGGCACTAATCCGGCAGGCAATTTGACCACGCAAGCAACAGCGTACGCCGGAGTCAACCAGGCGGTTAATATTCCGCCCACATCAACGAGCCAGAACGCCAACGGCACTGCGGCCCCGACCCAATCAAGCGGTTCGAGTGGCAATCCCCTCCCGGGGTTCGAAATGCCCATTGCGTTAGCCGGATTGACTCTTGTAGCATACGTGTTGAGCCGAAAGCGATAAGTCTCTCGCCAACAGGAATAGCGCCTCGCAATCGCCGCAGTTTTGCCGTCGCACGGCGCGCTTCACCTCTCTACGGCGGTCTATCAAGATGAAACAGCGTCAGCTTGAAATCATCCTCGAACAGGTGCAAGCGTTTGAATCCCCTTCTGCGATGCGCGAACAATACACCACGTCAGCACCCATTGCCGCTCAGCTTCTTTATTTTGCCTACATGCGAGGTGACATCGCCGGTCTAACAGTGGTGGATTTGGGCTGCGGGACCGGCGTCCTTGCACTAGGCGCGGCGCTGCTGGGTGGCGTTGCGACGGGCGTTGACTCGGACGAGCGAGCACTAGAAGTCGCGCGGGCGAACGCGAAGCTACTCGGTGTGCAGGTATCTTGGCTAAATAGCAGCATAGAAGACTTTGAAGGTTCGTTCGACACGGTCGTGATGAATCCTCCATTCGGAGCCCAGAAGCGGAGCAGTGATAGGCCGTTCTTGAGCAAGTCAGTACGTGTGGGGAAAGTCATCTACTTGCTTCACAGTGCCGTCGTAAACGGCTTTGTGAGGCACTTTCTTGAGCCGCACCGCGTTACTGACGCAATAAAGGTCAAACTGCCCATTGCACATACCTTTAAGTTTCATAAAGATGCAGTACGATACGTAGACGCGATAATTTATCGAATAGAAGTCGCTTTTTGAATTATTGTTCTTAACTCTAAGAAGGAAGGAAAGGATAAGAAATGACGGATTTGGTTGTACCAGGGGATCTTATAGGTGCTTCTGAAGAATACCTACCCGGCGACGGGACGTATGAAGAGAGAGGCAAGATATTCGCCGCCGTAACGGGAAAAGTCGAAACTGACAAGAAAGACCGAACGGTACGAGTTCTACCCGTTATGGAGACCCCACCCATGCTTAAGACCGGCGACATCGTGGTCGGTCGGGTGGTCGATCTGAAGAATGCAGTCGTCCTCGTTGATATTGCAAGAATAAAAGGTCACGAAGACCGCGAAATCGCAAATGCAGATCAAGGAGCTATTCATATTTCAAACGTGAAGGACTCATACGTCGCGAAGCTGGAAACCGAGTTTAGCCAGCAAGACATCATAAAGGCCAGAGTAATAGACGAAAAGAGCTTAAGATTGAGCACGGTTGAAAAGGATTTAGGCGTGATAAAGGCGCTCTGCTCGAGATGCCGCATGCCGCTCGTGCGGAAGCAGAACAAGCTCGAATGTCCAAGCTGCGAGTGTATCGAAACGCGAAAGATCTCGGAGGACTACGGAAAGGGCGTAATCTAAGCATAACGACGCTTGTTGTCCACCTGTTTTCAAAGATTTGTAGACAATGAATATTAAGATCATTCGTGCAACAAAGGACGAAGCTGAGATAGAATTTCTCGATGAGGGCCACACGTTCCTGAACGTCTTGAAGTACTCGCTGCTTCAAGATCCGCAGGTCGAAATCGCCACGTACGACGTCAAGCATCCGATGATAAGCAATCCAATATTCCACATCAAAACGGAATCCAAGGATCCGTTAAAAGCGCTGCAGGATGCTTCATTGAGGCTAAAAGATGAGTTTGAGGCACTTTTGGGACTCATTAGGTCAAAATCTGAAGCAATATCCTGAGGGATTATCATCAGATCGGTGAACCACGTCATTCTCGATGATGGAACAACCGTCGAACTGAAAGTCGCCCACATTGACGATTATCAAAATGGCGGCTACGAGTACCTTTACTCGTGGCTGAGTCAAGTTGATCAGTTTCTGGCAAAGCGATACCGCGTTGGTGACCTAGTAAAGAACAAAAAACAGTGGCTAAGCCGACTCAACACGAACGAGATCACTGTGCTTGGCCTGCACCAAGATAAGATCATCGGTTCTGCGACGCTGATAATGAACGATCCGCAGTCGAGAGCTGCCCATGTAGCTTCGTTCGGCGTCGCAGTCCATCCCGCTTTTCAACGAAAGGGCCTCGGAAAATTGCTGATTGTCGCGCTAGAGCAGATCGCGCTGGAGCAGGGCATTAAAAAGATAGAAGTGAACTGCTACGACGGAAATGCGGCAGCAGCATTGTATCGCTCCTCAAACTACGCTAGCGAGGGAAGAAGACTGAGCAAAGGGCGGCTAGACAACGGCACTTACGTCGATGAATTGCTGTTTTACAAGTTCATAAGCCCTTTTTAAACTCTACTGCAACGCTTATTGCCCCCCCGATCGCGTAGCTTCTGCGCCCAGTACCACATACAGCGTCTCAAAAAAGAACTTGCGTTGAGCAATGGCTTTGACAATCCCAAACTGTGCGTGCATGAGCTCTGTCACTTCTTCGTAGCCGGTGATCGAAGAGACCACCAAGAGCACCCTGCCCTTTTGGGTCAAGTAGTTACCAACCCGTGAGAGGAACTGCACGATCACTTCCCTGCCTGAGGGGCCCCCATCCCAGGCTTGGGTCTGCCAGTCACGTGGCATGTCACGCCGTCTAGGCAGGTACGGCGGATTAAAGATAATGAGGTCAAACCGGCTGTCTAGATCGGCAAAAAGATCCCCCATGATCGCCTCTACACCATTCAACTTCGCATTTTCGACCGCGCGCGGGTTTTTGTCTGTCGCGATCACGCAGCGGGCGCGTTCTGCGACCTTCTTAGCGATGACTCCGCATCCTGTGCCAACCTCCAAGACCGAGTCAACCGGACGCACCTCATTTAAGGCGGCTTCCATGAGCAGATACGTGTCGTCACACGGCTCATAAACGTCCGGCAGCACGAGCACTTGCTCGCTGAGGTCACGCACTTTTTTGCCTCCCTTAGTGATTCCGGGCGTCATAATTGCTCTCGTCGGCTTAATTCGACTATTGCCGCTGCACCCTCGTCTTTTGCGCTTCGTGCAGCTCAAACGAATCGTTCGACAGAGTTGCAATCTCTTCTGGGGAGAGTTCGTAGGGCCGCCGGACTAGCCAATGCTGAGGCAATTTAGCGATCAGTTGGTCCATCGCTTGTACGTTAAGCAGCTGTGCCGTCACCAGAAGTGCAGCTCTTAGTGTTTTTCGTCTTTGCGTGAAGAGCGCGCGAACGAAGCGATGAAAGAACACATCGTTGAGTACCTCAAAGCGCGGTTTAGTCGGGACCAGTTTAACAATCACAGAATCAACTGCAGGGCGCGGATTGAATGCCGTGTTCGGGACACGCGCTAGCACTTTGACTTTTGAGATGTAACTCAGGCAGACCGTCAGACGGCTATAGTCCTTCGTGCCCGGCGCTGCGACCATCCGCTGCGCGAACTCTTTTTGATACATCAGCACGCCGCACGTGAAAGGATGCTTTAGTAACTTAAACGTGACTTCTGACGATATCTGATACGGCAGGTTAGAGACTGTCTTATCAAACGGGGGAAATTCAACCCTTAGGGCGTCTCCATGCAGCACGTCGATACCCGGTATCGAACAGAGCTCCCGCGCCAGCTTCCGATCCGCCTCAACTACAACCAGTCTGTAGCACAGCTGGGCAAGTTTTCTTGTAAGGTTCCCGGTACCCCCGCCAATCTCTAAAATCGTTTGGGTTGGCCTTATATCTGCATAGCTGACGATCTTCTCGATAATCTCATCATCTATTAAGAAGTGCTGACCCCACTTCGCTTTATGGTAGCTGCGGTCGCTTCCACGGGGCATTGAACGCTTTGGGTCTCGCGTCACTCGCTATTTCGCAAAAAACTTATACTTAGCGTGCTCATCTCTGAGCTCATCTTCGATTCTTTTTGCCATTACTTTTTCCGGGTGGTACAAGCCCCTCACTCTGTTTGAAATATCGGCAAAACTATCGAAGGGCCGTTTCTTGCGTTCCGCAAGAATCTCCCACATGAGCTTTTTGCCCACACCGGGGAGCAGCGCCAGGGTATGGAGGCGGGTCGTTATCGGCTGTGCTTCATTGAAGAAGCTCACAAACCTGGGCTCTTGCTCTTTGACAATTATTTCAAGAGCGTAAGGCAACTCAACCTTTGCACCGTGCGTGAGTTCCTTATAGCTCAAACGCCTTTTAACGTGATCGATTTCGCTGCGTTCCTCCTCTCCGATATAGAGGCGGTCATACGACTGTGGAACATAGTTCTCGCGTGGAATGAGTTCGAGCAGGGTGAAATTCTCCTCACCCACCACGTGGATGATGGGCTTCTTCCTGTAAACGGGGTGAGGATCGTCAGGGTGCCCATGTGGCAGATAGTCTAGCACGCGGACATATTGCTCTCTCTCGCCTCTCATTTAGATCGCCCCCGGCCTCAATAAAAGCGTGCTACTATGTCGAGTATTTCGTTGAGTTCCCCTTCTGTCAGCGAAAACCGTTCTTTTGCGTAGATGGATCGCACCTCATCCTTGGACAACGGTATTATGTCAGCGATCCTGATCGCGATCTCCTCTTTCATCTTTTCGAGGTTCTTTAGCTCGTTGACGAGCTGCCTGGCTTGCGCTCCCGTGAGTTTTGAAAAAGTCTTGACGTGGTCGAGGGCCCGTCTGAACTCGTAGGTGAACTCTTCTTCGGATCGAGGCGTTGTCAGTTCAAGGAAGATCTCTTTTACCTCAGAAAGCGTGAGGTTCTCCTCTGCCAACACGGTCTTTACTATCATTGTGCCTGCTTCTGCGCTTTCAGATGTTGCGGGCGTGCTATTACCGTCTTTACAGCGTTGCCATCGGTCACTTCCACTACGTATGCGCGGCCGCGTTGCCCGAGCACTGTTCCGGTCCTGCCGTGGAACTTTGGATTCGGCATGCCCTTGTGGACGCTTGCGTCTAGATCGATATGGACTTTCTGGCCCGCTTCAAAGCTCCTGATTGCATGACTTACCGGAGCAATGCCTCGTTCCCTGATGGTTTTCTTCAGCTTGTACCGCGTCTTCCTCCGCTCACCGTGTGATCTTGGCATTAGAGACCTCCGCCAACTTCTAGTACATCAAGCTCTTCAACTTTTGCATTTACGCCGAGAAGACCTGAAAGGCTCGGAGTAGTTCTGTCATTGTCTCCAGATATTAACTCCTTTACGTAGAGCCCGCCCTCACACCGAATTATTATCTCATCACCTGTGAGTTCGGCCGAATGCACTTTTTTGTGTCGCTTCAAGTCTGCACGGCGATGCACTACTCGTTGAGGGGTTGTTTGTTCTATATCGCCTTCAAGTCGCTTCAGCGCTTCTTTTAACTTTTCCTTACGAATCGGATGTTCGTATATCACTTTAAGCCTATAAACTTTGTCCAACAGGGTGTTTTTTACTTTTACGACCGTTTCGTGGTCAACGAAGGCTAAATCACTTACCGCGATTTTTTTTTGCGAAGAGTTTATCGCCTGCTCTAGTTCGTGAAGGTCGACTTTTCTTTTGTGAGGGGATTTTATCTCCAGCACAAAAGGCCTACCGTTTCCAAGCATGCGGGCGTCGACATCCTCTCTGCCAGCGCCGTGAAATATCACGTCTTTGCCACGGCTTGCGCTAAGTACGTGGGCTCCTATCAGCTCCTGAACGGATTCGGGGTACATTTTCCCAGTTAGGTTGCACCTTGCGCAGCCTTTTCCGCCGCACTCGCCACACGGCCATTTCGTCTGTGGCAACCCCCTAACGAACTTTAGGTATCGGCCGTACAAAAAAAGGGGATTCGCGTGAATCCCAATCTTGTCTCGGGCCAAGTCGACTATGAGCAAGATGTCTGGTCTGCTGAATTCTGCCTGATTGCCGGTCAGAAGCTCGATACGCTTGCCCAATTCTCTGTTTAACGCTGATTTGAGCGGCTCGGCTGTCGTCGTTTTAGACTCAGCCCACAGTATTTCTTCATTCTCAGCGAGTCTGCCAGTCAGTTTAGTTCCAACTAGAAAATTCGCGAACTCGTAGTCATAGAGCTGTTCGAGACATCGTTCAACCCACGAATCTAGATTATTGAACAGACCTCCGCAAACCCAGCACATGCCATAAGCATCTTCCCACTCTTGGATGTTCACTGGCGAGTTGTCAAGCATTGCCTTGACGATTCGGATCGCCTGTCCTCGCTGTTTGTTAGTGAGGTTCGTAGAACATTTTGCAAATTGACGCCCCAGACAATCGTCGCAAATAGGTCCTTCGCTCAATATTGAGGTCACTATTTCGAACATCGTCTGTCCTTCCCGTTCTTTGTTATTCAGTGATTGTCTTGAGCTTAGCCGGTCCGCTCATCGTGCATAAGTCCGCTTGCCGCGCCTCCTCACTGAGCACGCTGTATTTCTGCTGTCTAAATAAAGGCCTAAATTCTGAGCCAACCAAATGCATCGTTTTCGGTGCATCGGGTCCTCACAACCCACAATCGACCCGGGCATTACGGCGCGTACAAAATGGCGCGAGAAATCAAGCGCTCACGCATTGCCGTAGTACTTGATGCTGCCTGCACAGCGAGGCACCTGGTGAAGCGAAAAATCTCCTGAAGCGGCGGGATTGTGCCTTACGGCTGTGAAGTGCCTCGTGGCCGTCTTGAGATCGTCTTAACCTGGTACTTTTTCGGTGAATGCGAGAGTGCCCGAGATCTTCTTGACTCGTACCTTTACGGTGTCTCCCTTGCCCGCGCCCGGAACGAACAGCGAGTATTTGCCGACCTTGGCAATCCCGTCTCCTCGCTTGCCGACGGCTTCGATCCGCACATCGTAGACGCTCCCCTCTTCAAGCGCACTGGCCGCGCTTTCCTTCTTCACATATCGTTTCCGTATGGGCCTGTGAGCGCCGCACGCGTCACACTTTAGCATAACCGTTCTATCACTCTTCGTTAGATGTGTGTCTGGTCTATTGCATTCTGAGCAAATTACGTACTCCGCAACATAATCTTCGATGAGGCCGGCTATCATCTCTTGCGAAAATCTGCCCTGAAAAATGACCCGCCCTCCGTCCATCTTGCCTGCAGTTCCGAGTTCTCGCAATAGAAATTTGAGCACGTGCTCAGGATTTCTATTTAACACGTCGCTGATTTCGCTGAAATTCTCAAAAACAGTCATTCTTCCTTCGATAAACACCCGCGGTACAGGTATCGAAAAACGTTCCGCAGCTATTATTGTCTGAGGCAAGTTTTTGATGCCGCGATCCAAGTAGTTTTCATAACTATCCGTACTATACACCTTCTTCTGACTATCACAATTTACAGCGGTTCCGTTAGCGTCATGCTTTGATGAGTTCAAACCCTTCGTCTATGACAATTCTGCACGGCGGTGGCACTTTCATCGAAGCTCTCCGCAGCGCCTCTTTGGCTTTTAAAAAGTTAGGAGGATTTACAAACACCGTAAACACTTTTTGGTCAGAGGCTACGCGGGCGGCGGTTCCTACTGCCTTTCCAAATGCCCCCCTCATCCCATCCTGAACCCGATCAGCCCCAGCGCCGGTGGCCATCTTGTTCTCTCGCAGCACTTGGTGCGGATAGACGCGGAGCTTCAGCCGGAAATTCAGCCTGCCTGTTGATTTCATCAGGTAACGGTTCGCTGCGATCCTGGCGGCTTCCAGCGCAATATGTCGTATTTGGCACGGTTCATCAACGCTGAGTGAAACTGCCACCTTGAAATCGGCACTTAGGTTGCCGGTATCGAATTGTGAAATCTTGCTTCCAGGGATCCCCCCCATATAAGACTTCCTTGTATAGGCGGGTCCTGTGACCCTTCTATACATCTTAGCTGGTTTGCGTGCCATTTTATCCTCGTTATTGAACTGTAACTAGCATACACGTGATTCGTTAAAAAGTTTTGCCGGTTTGGAATCGCACGCGGCAAAAAAGAATAAACTGTAGGCTGCGATCTGCGTGCTATAATGATTCTTGCGCAATCAAGCTAAGCGTGCAATGACTGCTGCGTGCGCCTTATAAAACGGTTCGAGCTCATGGACGGACTCAATGTCAAATAGCTCTTCTAATTTCTTGACTTCTCGTTTATAGACTGTTTTGGGTTTCGCCGTGACATCAATGCTTCGCGCTTTAATTATGATGCAAGCGTAGCCGCGTGGTTTCAAGAACAATTCGGCGTTTTTAACAGCGATTTCAGCTTGTCTCGGCTGTGCGATGTCCTGGTACAGCAGATCAACAAGTTCCACAACAGGTCCATAGTCAGGCTGCGCAGCATCTGAAATCAGGGGGACGATATTCGTCACGCGCTCTGACAAACGAACGAGGTCCCGTGCCACGCGTGGCGCAAACTCTACGGCATACACGAGTGAAACAATGTTGGCTAGGTGCGAGACAGTCGTCCCCGATGCGGCCCCTAAGTAGAGCACAATCTGCTCAGGCGCCAGAGGCACTTGCGCCTGCTTCGTCAATAATGCCGCCAGCTTACTCCTTCGCGGATTCCAAAGCCGGTAGCCGTCGAATGTCCTCTCCCCGTACAGGGCTTCGCCTTTCGTGGCTAACTGCTTATCCAGTAAAAAAACTCCAGGGACCTTATGGCTTCTTATCTTCATGTTGTTTGGGGTTGCGCTCCGCGGTCTGCAGTTCGCCAACTCGTTTTTCCACTTGACTTAATAGTTCAGGATAGACCTTTTTTGAATAGAAGTCTAAACGAGCCGCAATGGCTATTTTTGCAGCTAAGATTCTTGCAATCTTTCCTCTGTTGTTCGGGTGACTGCCGCGAACGAGCGGATGTTGAAAAATAACTCCGTGCTTGGGCGGTTTTGTGCCGTACTTTATGTGCCTGAATAGCGCCTTGGAAGCGCCTATTACCTGAATCCTGCTAGCCGGCATTCTTGCGAGTGGCCCTAGGCCACCTGCTCGAGCGATTAACCGCGCCCCGAGCAATTCACCAGCGAGCGTGGAGAGATTGGGGGCAGTGGTGCGCATTTCAAGCTCGATGGCGTTTGCTATCTCCTGTCTCAATTCGCAAAGTCGGCTTATGGAACCGGCAAATTCTTGCGCCAGCGGTGACTGTGCGGAAGGTGAGGAGGCAAAAGCCTCCAGCAGGTCCTCTGGCATAGACGTCTCCGACGTGAGCAAACACCACTCCGAAAGTCGTTCAGAGAGCAAGTTTATCGATTCATCAATGTCGTCGATACCATCGATTAGTTGGATGATGCGCGCGTCGGGCTGCGCAAACGCTGTGACTATCCGTTCCTTCGCGCGTTGTATCATAATAGCGCGAAGTAGTGAAACGTATTCGCGCTCGGAGCTGACAACTTGAAGTTTGATCGCTATCTCCCTGAGACGACCTCTACATTCCTTATCGAAATCGGCAAAGTCCTCTCGCTGTAAGCGCTGTGCCATGGCGTCGATGTCTGCCTTCAAGACCTGCGAGCTGACAATCTCGTCGTTGTGCAGTTCGATATCTCCAAACCAAGTTTTGATGTGTGCCATGTCTCATTTTGTCGTCAGTTGCGCCAGTCTTCGCAACGGATGCGATGGCGCCTATTTAGAGTGATAGACGGTTCTATATATCTTGGGGCAAATTTATAGTTTGTCGGCTGGAAGTGATGAATTGGATGTCCACATCGGCAAACTGACGCTTACTAACCCCACGGTGCTCGCCGCAGGGATTATGGGATCTGCTGCATCTTCGCTAAGGCGTGTCATGGCGTGCGGTGCCGGAGGCGTAGTGACAAAGTCAGTAGGTCTTATGCCCCGCCAAGGTCATCCTGGGCCCGTCCTCGTTGAGACCTCGTCCGGGTTTCTCAACGCGCTTGGATTACCCAACGCTGGACTCGCGTTTACCGGCGAACTTCAGCAGCTGGCCGCCGCAGCCGAACGAAAACCACTAATCGTCAGCGTATTTGGCGCCAACGCAGACGAATTCGTTGAGCTAGCCAGGGCGTTTTGCCGGTTCGCCGACGCCCTCGAGCTTAACCTAAGCTGCCCCCATGCCCGGGGGTATGGAATCGAAGTTGGGTCAGAGCCGGCGCTGGTCCAGTCTATTACGCGCTCCGTGAAAAAACAGGTCGACCTCCCTGTGTGGGTTAAGCTCACCCCTAACGTAACTGATATCACAGAAATAGGTCACGCAGCAGAAAAAGGTGGAGCTGATGCCGTAGTGGCGATAAACACCGTCAAGGGAATGGCGATCGATGTGGAAAGCGGGAGGCCTGTCTTGGGTAACGTATTTGGCGGACTTTCAGGCAGTGCGATAAGGCCGGTAGCGGTTAAATGTGTTTACGATCTCTACGAAGCCCTCAGGATCCCTATTGTTGGGGTCGGAGGGGTCAGCAGTTACGAGGACGCCTTGGAGCTCATTATGGCAGGAGCGAAGGCCATTCAGATCGGGTCGGCGGTGGCCAGAGATCTGTCGATTTTTAAGCGTGTGGCGGACGGAATCGACCGCTACCTTGCCAGGAAAGGCATAACACTTGAAGACGCGGTCGGAAGTGCACACGAGTGTCATTGAAATGGATCTGAAGCAGCTGCTTAGCGCGACGAGTGTACTGCTCGTAGATGACACGTACGCAGGCCTAAGAGATACTACTTTCTCGAAGTATCTTCTTCGAGAGATGCTTGATTCACCAATTGACGCGATCGTTTCGTTCGTCTGTGACGGCCAAATACGCGGAATTGCCTTCAAGCAGGATTTTTGGACGTTAGTGACCGACATCGTCCGGTTTGATTCAGAGTTCGATAGCTATGCCAGAGCGCTGTATCAGGCTGCCAAATCCGACAATAAGCGATCGTGTGTGATCGAGGCAGCCGATTTTCACGCGGCGGTATGCGCACTTTTGTGCGACCTGCTAGTGAGCGGTGAATCCTGTGAATGTTACGGCGGAAGACGAGCTCAGGTACTAGCATACTCGCCTGAGCGTCAGGAGCGCTTACAGTTATTTTTTAAGACTAAAATCGAGCTATTCTACGATTTGGATGCGGGAGAGATGCTGGAGGTGTGCTGCGGGAACGGCATGGCCACCGCTGCGCTCCGCGAACTTGGTTACAACGTATATGCTATAGATAACGATAAATGCGCAGTTTGTGAGGGGTTATTGTACGGCGCTCTTACCAAAGAAAACACACTGGTGATGGACGCCCGTTGCCTAGCGGAATACGAAATCGCCAAGTACCACAAGTTTAGGTGCGTCGCTGGCTTCATGCTGGGGGCCATTTACGAGTTCAACAAACGCGATTGGCGGAAGATATTGTCAGAGGCTGCCGAGGTCATTAGTGAGGGGCTTCTGCTGTTTACAGCGCAAAAGAAAGAAGAGGCCGCTTTCATTTACAAAACAATGCTGGAATTTGGCATCGAAGGCGAAATTATCGACAACCGAGACGACACCAGCATTTACGACCAGTGGGCCTACCTCGGCGTCAAGCGAGCGAGCGCACGCGCATCTGTAAATCCCCAGGCGTGAGCACCGGCAGCCCCTGCTGAGCGGTATCACTTCAACGGTCTTCGTTTGCTGTCTTGCTTCGGGTTGGTTTTTCGCTTGATTGCAGTCAGATTGTGCACTTCGCTGCTACATAGAACGTGGCGGCTCGCAAGGGGGCGGAGCGCCAATCATTGTGATCTTCCAGACAAAACGTCTGCAATGCAATCAATAACGTCTGTTGCCAAGAGGCTGTATCCAAAGCGGGAATATGCCAAGTCGCCGGCACGACCATTAAGGTACGCAGCTGCTGAAGCTGCTTGCATTTTGTCTAGGGACGTTGAGAGAGCGCCAACGAGCCCTGCTAGGACGTCGCCAGTACCCCCGACCGTCATCGCGGCGTTACCGGTCTTGTTGAGCCTATGTTTCGTTCCATCTGAGATGATATCGATGCGACCCTTTAGCAGTGTTACTACACTCCAATCTCGCGAAAAAGCTTTTACCGCCTCTATTCTTTCTTGAAGCGTGCTTGGAACTACGGCACCCGTCAGAGCTGCAAACTCGCCAAGGTGTGGCGTGACAGCTATTTTGCCCTCCTCATATTCTGAGCTTGCAAGGCCACGGAGCGCGTCTGCGTCGAGCGTTAGGTTGTTAGAAGCAGTTATTAGCGCGCTTGCAGCTCGGATCGTCTCTGCGTCAGCACCGAGACCAGGACCCAGCACCACGGAATCGTGCTGGGCAATTAGCTCGATCAGACTCTCAACGTCTCGTGTGGTGAATCGGTCGATGCCTATCTTTCGAACTATGAGGTTCGGACTGAATCCTGCTATGATTTCAGCGTTTGGTGAGGCGACAGTCACGATATCGACCCCGCTTCTCATCGCCGCCATAGCAGCAAACGTTGGCGCGCCCGGATAAGGGCCACCGCCAATAATCAGCACCCGCCCATTTTCGCCCTTGTGACTTTCGGCGTGCCGTTGCAGCAACAGATCTCCCGGGCCAGTGCATAGTTCCGCTTCTAGCGGAATCCCAATATCGCAAACTGTGGTTCCCTTTGATCGTGTGCCAGCTTTGAGGCCGTGAAAGGTGACCAGATAATCTGACTCGACCGCAGTCTCTGTGCGATAGCCACTTGGCACGTCGACTGACAGTTTCTTGATTTTTGCTTGATTGATTAGGTGAATGACGGTTCGTTCTGGCTCGCGCATGGGCCCTGCCAGCCCGATTCCAAGAATGGCGTCGACAAGAAGGTCATAACTTTCTAACTTCGTGAGAGGGCTTTCCGCGCTAAAAATTGAAGCGCCTTGACAAAGCGTCACCGAATGATCTAAATGTTCCAAAATCTTCCAATTCTTTCGGGCTTCTTCAGTCTTCAGGGCTTTCTCATGGCCGACTAACACCACGTGAACGGCAAATTCGCGCGACAGATGCCGAGCCGCAACGAAGCCATCGCCCCCGTTGTTCCCTAGACCGCAGATGATAGCTATTGTCTTGGAAGAGCCGCGTGCACCTTTGCAGAGGTGCCTTACGCGTTCCGCAACGGCCTTTCCCGCATTTTCCATGAGCTGCAGCTTAGAAATGCCGAGCCCAACGCAGTTTTCGTCGATGCGCCGCATCTCTTCAGCAGATAACGGCTCGAGAGGCATAAACCTAAAATGCATAGCGTAGAGATATAACGCTTGTGCTGCGACGCGTCCGGATCATTGCAGATTACCAGTTCGGGTCTGGTGCCGGAGAGAGTCTCTTTCCAGAAACGATCACTTTCACGCTGTCGCGAACACGAAGGGTCAGTCAGGTTCTCGACGGCGGAATTAGAGTCGCAACATTGCGTGCGTCTGACGGACTTTTCACGTTAGGCGAATTAGGAGCGCGTCGACTCCACGCACGTTTTTCGGATCCGAAGCTGCGAGTTATCGTGAACGCCGAATCTGCGCCGTTCGTCGGGGCGGGAAAAACGGCCTTTGCAAAACACGTGATAAGTGCTGACCCTGATTTGAGGGCGCAGGACGAGGTGCTCTTAGTCGACGAACGCGACGCGCTACTAGCGACAGGCCGGGCCCTCCTGAGCCCACTAGAGATGTGTGCGTTCAACAAGGGAGTGGCAGTAAAAACGAGGCAAGGGTTCCGTAAGACGGATTGACGACCCACCTGCTTTTCGACTTTTTGAATTCTGCACCATAACGTAAAAATCCTTTGAATGTGTCATTACCGTGGGTGATTCTATGATTCCAGGTATGCGGGGAATGAGTCCCAAAAGGCTACAGCAGATGATGAAACAAATGGGGATCGACGTCGAAGAGTTGGAAAACGTCGAGCGGGTGATCATCCAGCTTTCTGATAAAGAACTCATTTTCGAAGACGCAACGGTGACCGTGATGACGGCGCAAGGAACCAAGAACTATCAGATATCCGGGGAGCCGACAGAGCGTGCGAAAGTGAACGACGAAGACGTCAAGATAGTTACAGAACAGGCTGGAGTCAGCGAGGATGCTGCGCGAGAAGCCATCGTGACTTCCGGAGGAGATCTCGCTGATGCCATTCTCAAGTTGAAGGGGCAGTAGCCGCAAAATATGATAGAGAACGCACTTTTGGTGTCTGTCGCGAACGCTGAAAGGCAGTTCTTAGTTAGATCCGAGGGAGAGCTTCACACCGACGCTGGCGTCATCAACCTCGAGATTCTGCAAGCTCTGGAGTATGGCAGCATAATTACCACACACCTGGGCACGGAATTCAAGGTGCTGAGACCCCGCGCTCCTGACTATTTTCGTCACTTGAAGCGAACGGGCGCGCCCATGATGCCGAAGGACATCGGCGTCATAGTCGCTCATACGGGTTTGAACAATAACGATATCGTCCTTGACGCAGGCACAGGGTCGGGAATCACAGCGATCTTTTTGGGAAGCGTCGCCGAACACGTGACTTCGTACGAGATCAACGGCGGTTTTGCTAAGCGCGCTGCGCAGAATGTGAGGCACGCAGGACTGACGAACATTGATATCGTTGAAGGCGACGTGCTCGAAATGACCTCAGAGGTAGAGTTCGACGTCATCACGCTCGATTTGTACGAAATCGTCAAAGCAATCGGAGTGGTAAAGGAATATTTGGCTCCTGGTGGGTTCATCGCAACCTTCTCCCCGTTCTATGAGCAGGCTTTTGGAGCACGCAGGGCGCTTGCGCGCTTCACTCAAATCAAGACGTTTGAGGTGATTGAGCGGGAAATGCAGTTTGGAAAGAGAGGTACTCGCCCTGCGACACGAGTCGGTCACACTGGATTCGTTACGATAGCCCGAGCCTGATCGCTGCGGGCCACCTCTAACGGCTGTTTTGCTTGCGAAATGAGCGCCAACTTATAAATAATAATAATATGAACGATTTTTTGGGGGGGATGTATAGGCTTAGGAACCAGCACAACTGAACCCGACATAGATTGTCTGGCGTTCATGGGATACGAGCAATACGGGGCAACCAAATACGTGCACTGCGGTGCTTTTGGAATACTTCCGCTCGATTCGTGCAAGCGCTGCGTAGAATACAGAAAAGCACGAGCCCCTGATTACTACCGTTAGCTGCTCATCTGCGAAGTGCCTTCGCGTACACCTTCTCAGTTCTCCGAGCGACGTTATCCCACGTAAGGGCCCCTCTAACGGCTGCGTAAGCCTCTGTTGCGAGATCGTCTCGTAGGTTCTGATCAGCTAGGAGCCGATTCACAGCTTGTGACAGCGCAAACACATCTCGTGGGCACACGAGCACGCCGCAGCGGTCGTTCAATATCTCAGGAATTCCCCCTACGTTCGTTGCGACTACCGGACGTTTACAGGCCATTGACTCTATCAAAAAGAGACTAGACGCTTCCATCAAGCTTGGGATCACGACGATATCCGATGCCGAAATGTACTGAGGCAACTCTGTGTGCGGCACCGCTCCTATGAACGATACGGTGTCTTGAAGGCCGTGCTGCTCAACAAGCCTTTCGAGGTGATGCTTCTCTGGCCCATCCCCGGCGATCACAAGCTGGGCATCGTGTTGCGCGATGATGTCCGGCATGGCCAAAATGAGATAGTCCACGCCGTTCTTTTCGACAAGTCTTCGCGCGGTAAACAGAACCGTTTGGTCAGAGAGGGATTCCGCAGGAACAACGTCGGGGTGAAACGCGCGCGGGTTGAAGCCGTTATGTATTGTCACCACCTTGTCGGCGGGTGCGCCCCAGTCAATAACTCTGCTGGCGAAATACGCGCCCGTGTGAATCTGGATCTTGGACATTCGCGCAAGAGTGGGGGCGAGCGCGCGTTCTGTAAATCGGTAGAGTGACGCGACGATAGGAGGCTCTATGTAACGCCAAATGTCATAGTAGGACCCGTGAAGCGTGTTGACCGCTGTTCCTCCATATTTTCGAGCCAAAACGTTTGCTGCCACGCCTGACGTGTAGAAGTGGCCGTGGTAGATATCAAACCCAGAGAGATCTGCAGCAAACGTAGCAAACGGAAATGCGACCTGTCGGGCAAATCTTAGGTTTGCAGGATCCCAGGTGCGTTTCATAGAGCCTCCAAGTTCAATGTTTTTGACTGACACGTCTTCAATGCGAAAGTCAGTGGCTCTGCTGCTTGCCCCGCTCACTATCGTGACTTCGTGCCCGAGTTTTGCTAGCGATTTCGACAGCTCAAGCAGTGCAACTTCAATCCCCCCTAACAATACCCCTCCCGGCTGCGGACCGAGCTCATAGATGTGTGCAATCTTCAGCGAGTTCAAACGCGCACCTTCCATTGTCGGGCAATTTGAGCCAGCGTTGAGAACTCAAAGCGCGGGTCTTCGTGTAAATCTTGTAGGACCGAAGCGAAGAGGCCTTTCTGGCAGCCTAGTTCGTACGCCGGGTGAGCATATACCACGAACGGTAATCGGTTGCTGTGCCAAACATCTGCGCACGCAGATATTCTCGTTTTGATCTCGTCTGCGGATAACCCCTTCGTGAAAAGCTCACCGATCGAATCCATCGAAACGGGCACTTCTAAGACCCCGCTCATGTCCGAACCTGTCTCGGGGTAAAATGGAGGTATAGGGCGGTTGCCCTTGAAATCGCTCGAGTAATCGAAATCAAACGCATCTATAGCTCGAAGCATAGCGCTTGTAACAGTGAATCCTGGCGATGCGAAGCTCTTGGCTTCGGCCTTAGTTACAGCCTCGAGCGCCGTTATGCCGGCGTTAATCAACTGTTTGATGGCTGTCTCGTCCATCATTGACAATTTGCTAATCCACGTGAAGTGGTCGTACCCGTGTAGTCCCAGTTCGTGTCCATCTTCTTTGACTCTTTGCAGAATCTCTGGTGATGCAGCTTCGACTTCCGTGCTGCGCAAGATACCATTGAGACTATAGGCCCCGTATCTCAGCGGCCTCGACTTGATGAACTGCGCGTAACTTCGCGGACGAGCGAGGTGTTCGAGGAAATTGAGCGCGAGCCTGTCGGGGCCTGTGGTGACGAAAAAAGTCCCTTTGATGCCAAGACATTTCAACAAATCGAGAAGTTCAGGCAGGAGGGCGATATCTCGTGTGCTGTCGACGTCAATTCTTATCGCGGCGGGGGTTTTAGACATCGTCATTTCCACAAAAAAGTATATCTAACACGTTTTCACAAATCGTATTTGGTATTAAGACTGTCGTTAACGCAAGTCGTTCTATCAAGTTGCAGGTTTCTGATGCGATTTCTGCGAGGCAAATAAACTGATGGATACTTCGCTACTCAGGCAGAATCAAAGCGCCATGCTAAAGGCAGGGTTGCTGTTTGCGTGCCTCGCTTTGACTTTTGGGATATTTAGGAGTGCGTTTGGCAACAGCACACTCCTCTTAGATTACGCTACGCTTAAACAAAATGGGTTTTATTTGTGGGCAGTTCTGGCTCTATGCGTCCTGTGGATTTACATTAAACGAACCGATATTCTCGAGGACGCCCGCGGCGCCACTGATACTAAATGGCTATTGTTCGGCGCAATACTTGTCGGCGCCTCCTTAGGATTCATGTACTACGTCGCCGCCTTTTTAGACTCGCTTCCAGCAATTCTTTTTGCCATTGGCTTCGTTATCGTCGCTCAAGTCACGCTCTTCTTTGGAAAAGCGTCAAAAATACCCCTTATGTTGTTGGGATTATTCGGAATTGCTGTTGGTTTTCCTGTGCTGCTCGAAAGTACGGTAGCGACCCCTTTTGCGAGAGCAACCGCTATCCTCTCCGTATCAACATTGCAACTTTTCGGACTCCCTGTCACTTTGGACGGGGTTACCGTCACGGTGAACAGCCTACTGGGTAGCAGCATTGCTGCGCAGGTCGATACGCGATGCGCGGGAAGTGACTCGCTAGCAATATTCCTGGCGATTTTTGGACTCATGCTTATAGACCGAAAACCCCAAAATAAGGCTCTGATGGGACTGTTTATTTTGGGGGTTGTCGGGGCCTATCTCCAGAACTTCGTCAGGCTGCTGTTGCTGTTCGCAGCTGGATACTACTACGGCGCTAACGCCCTGTGGGCGGTACACGACTACGCAAGCTACATACTTTTTCCCGTGTGGTTTTTAGGCTTTTCAGTCATCTATCGGAAATATGCCAGAAAGCCCGCAAATTCGGCGATCGAGCGTATAACAAGTACGGAAAGTACACCGGAGCTCTAGCGCGTTATAAATGTACGTTGGACAAGGCGTCGCTCAGTCTTCATTCTCCTTTTCGTCCCGCAGCGAATATCAACGAGATTTGAGGCGTTACTCGCTCCAGAGAGTCCAAAACGAAAAAAAACAAATAACAAATATTAAGTACGATCGCAAAAAGATTTGTAAGCCCATTTAAGGGCCACAACTCGCAACCTGTTGTTGTTGCGGCTTGCTTCCGTCAGTTGATGCACCATGGAGAAGTCAGTGTCTTGCAACAAAACGCGCGCCCGAATGCACTGCTGGACTCAGCGCTTCAAGAAGTTCTCATATCTTTTGCTTTTGGGCACGGTTTTGATCACTCTGACCGCTGCAACCGCAAACGCGGCGATTAGTACTCCTTTTGCTGCGAACGCGACGGGCGCGCAGCCATTAGTAGGCGCAACGACGCATCCGATACAGTATTGGATTGGTTGCCCGCCGTCAATGGTAGATGATGGCTCCTCTCTGAGCTATTTTCAACAACACGGATTCACTGCAGTTGTTTTGGTTGTTCCCGACAACCAAACGTACCAGACGGAGCTTAATAAGATCAAATCGCTTGGCATGACGCCGATTATTGATGTTGAGGCGCCCATTTGGAACGAGGGGCAGCTATCGAACACGCCGATTACCAACTTCAGCAGCTACTTCCAATCACTTGAAAACGCCGGCTGGCACTACGTCGCCTCGGAAGGCGGCAGGACTGGCGATCTCGCTTACATGAAGAATTACTTCCAAGGTTATGTGAACTTCAACTGTGATCAGTGTGGTCTGTGGGGAAACGTGTATAAGGACCCATTTACGGTCGCGAACAGCTGGGAGAGCTACTACACAGCAGAGTGGCCTTACATGCAAAATGGATCAACACAGGCCGCTGCGCTTGGAATCCAGAACGGAATCCTCGCCGGCGTGTGGAACAATACCAGAGGCGCCAACCAGATACTTGCCAACTCACTTAGCGGCAGCACACCCAGTTACAAGTCAATGTTAGATTGGTCGTATGCTAATGGAATCGGCTTCACCAGCTTCCACGCATGGTGCGGTGCTAGTCCTCGGGGGCTTAGCAACTATAAAGCATGCGGACTCGAATCGGTAGTCGCAGACCTACAAACGTATTACCCACCGAGTAGCTCTGCCCCCTTCGGGGGCTCCTGGTCAAGCCTCGGCGGGCAACTTGCTTCCGGCACCGGCCCTGCCGTGTGCGCGCAGAATGCAAACAGCCTCGACGCCTTTGTACAGGGCACCGACCACACGCTCTGGCACAAGTCGTTCCAAGGGTCAGCGTGGTCAGCCTGGGCATCCCTCGGAGGAAATCTGGCGTCGTCACCCGCTGCGACGTCACCGGCTAACGGGGTGATGGACGTACTTGCGGGAGGCACCAACGGCGCTCTCTACTCTAAGCAGCTCTCGGGAGGCACTTGGGGCTCATGGAAAACGATCGGTGGGCAAAGTGCTTCCGGCACCGGCCCTGCCGTGTGCGCGCAGAATGCAAACAGCCTCGACGCCTTTGTACAGGGCACCGACCACGCGCTCTGGTATACGCACTGGGATGGCACGAAGTGGTCGTCGTGGAAGTCCCTCGGCGGAAATCTGGCGTCGTCACCCGCTGCGACGTCACCGGCTAATGGTGTGATCGACGTCTTTGTACGCGGCACCAACGGCGCCCTATGGTCTAGGTCTACCACGAATGGAGGGGCATCCTGGTCTAACTGGTCCAGCCTCGGTGGGCAACTTGCCTCCGGCACCGGCCCTGCCGTGTACGCGCAGAATGCAAACAGCCTCGACGCCTTTGTACAGGGCACCGACCACGCGCTCTGGCACAAGTCGCTCCAAGGGTCAGCGTGGTCAGCCTGGGCATCCCTCGGCGGAAATCTGACGTCGTCACCCGCTGCGACGTCACCGGCTAATGGTGTGATCGACGTCTTTGTGCGCGGCACCGACGGCGCTGTCTGGCAGAGAGGAGCTTAAAGGGGGAAACACGCGTGTGCGTCTGTCAGCGGCATGTAACGCCATCACCTTCGACTGCATTGGTGCGGACGCGCGTAAATCCGTAAAGCGACAGCTCACGAGCGTTATCGTCATTATTATATAAGGGCCGCGTATAGTTACGATATCTGGGCAAACAACATGAAGAAAAGTCGTCTCTCTTTGTTAGTGCTCGCGACGGTGATCGCCATTATCTTGGTAGCTGGCTGTTCTTCGCCAACTCAAACTAGCCCACAAGTCGCGAGCTCGAGCTCAAATACGTCGTCAACGAATGCGTCAACTACGACAAAGTCGAGTTCGTCAGCGGTCAAAACGGCCTCAAGCGTCAAGCCGTCACCCAGCGCTAGCGCGACGCCGACTGCAGTACCTCCAGCATCGGGGAAAATTGCCACCTCGATTAGTGGCAGCCCTACCTTCCTCTCGCAAACACAAAGCCCTATAACGCAGGGAACGAAGGTGAGTTGGGCATTTGAGGTAATTGCACAGGGGCACATACTTTGCGGTAACGGGGCCACCGTCACTGTTTTGATCGACGGTAAATCGGTGGGACAGGTGCATCCGCAGTCGCCGACAGAAGGTAGGTGCTTTGCAACTGCAAATTTTGATTGGACGGCCACAAGCGGCTCGCACACGCTGACGGTTAGCTATGCGGGTAACAACATGTATCAATCCTCAGAACTCCCCCCTGTGCACTTAGTTGTAACCTCTTAGCGAAGCAATTTCTGCCCACGCGGCCAGTTCAGATTAGTTTTCTACAGGAATCTTGTTCTGCGTGCGTCTCGCAGCTCCTTATTCCAACGTTTGATGTTTTGGGCGTTTTTGTCCCATTTTGGTATTTTATATATTCGGCAAACTGCAGATACAAGAGTCTGTTGCAGCATTGCGCTCACTCGACTCTGAAATCGCCGAATTTTGTTTTTTCCTGCAATTGTGAACGCGAACAAGTCATGCAGTTAGTTGCAGCGTGTTTCGTTTTTGCCGCGTGCATATCGACAGCGATCCTTTGGGCAAACGCCGCTGAAATTAGGTAGGAGCGGGAGGACAGTATCGGACGATCTCGGAAGCCGTTAAAGCTGCACAGCTAGGCGACACTGTACTCGTTTAGCTTGGAACTTATGTCGAAAATATCGTGGTCGATAAGCCCCTCACTGTTGTTTCTTCAAATGGAGCATCAGCAATGGTAGTCAAGGCTGCTGAAACGAGCAAAGACGTTTTCCTGCTGAGCGGTAGCAACATTACGATCCAGGGGTTCACCATAACCGCGGGAAAGATGGGGGTCGCGTTTGGGCGCACATCGAACTGCGTACTTACCGCGTGCGTGGTGAATGGCAACGTTTTAGGGGTCTACGTAGCTGGCGCCACAGGCAATCTGATAGGCAACAACAACCTAAACAATAACGGTTTTGGCATCTACTTAGATGGGTGATGCCGAAACAAACTTTCGAATAACAGCGCCTCGAATGAAAAAGGCGGCGGCGGAAATGCGTCACTAAGCGACGGCATTTACATGTTTAACTCGAACGCGACAATGTCACGCACTGTGAATTGAGCAACAACCAAAACTTTGGGGCATCTCCATTCAACTCAAAGAATAACGCGTTTTCAAACAACACGCTCAGCTCGAACGCTCAATTTGGCGCGCGTCTTCGCGACGGAACCGACAATAACCAGTTCTGGTTCAACACCTTTAAGGCAAATGCTGAAAACGGTGTGCTTATCAGTGACTCGCAAGCTAACACGTCCCATTTCAATAACTTCTTGGCCGAGAAAAGTAATTTCTATGCGCAAGAGGCAACAAGATCAACTCCACAACGCCGCTCAACTATACCTTCAGCGGCAATTCGTTTAGCGGATTCGTCGGTAACTACTACTCAAATTATGTCGGATCCGATGCAGACTGGAACAGAATCGGAGACACCCCATTTGGCGGAGATAAATATCCTCTTTTCAAGCTTGTCGAGAACTATGGTATGGTTCACCCGACTGCGACGCCATCTGCTTCCCCGTCTGCTGCGGCATCTACCACTTCAACCACATACGTCAATACGACAGGCAATGCGGGTCAGCGCGCTCCAACACTTTTGCCCGGATTCGAAACTGTGTCAGCGATGTTTGGGTTGCTGTTTGCGGCAGTAATCGCCGTGGTATTGAAGAGAGTGCGGTGACTAAGGAGCTGTTACGGTGTCGAGGCGAGGTGCTCCGGTGAGGAACACAAAGCTAATATCTTCAGTTTGGGTGGCGCTCTCGGCGGGCGATAGTCAAGGGCCTTCCACAGCGTTTTTTACAAAACTCGTGGAAGGGAATGTCTCAGTGATCCGCATTAGCACCATTCCGTGACTAATGATATCGTATGTCCGAGACAGCAGCAGCACGTTATGAGGGACGCCAAACAAGTCGCTAAGCTCGTCGTTCGAAGTGGTATCAACTCTTCTGATTTCCCGTCGTGATTCAATTCTTCGCTGCGTCAAGATTCGTCCTATCGGTATGTCAGCTTTCATTAGGTCGTGTCTGAACTCTTTTTGCACGCGTGCGATAGGCGTGTAGGACTCGGCGTAGATCAGCGGTCGGGCGTCGTCGTCGTTTTTGAGAACAACGACGCGATAGTTTATGTTGTCGCCTTCCTCTACGTCCAACGCCGCGGCTCTTTCGGTGTCCGCTCTGACGACCTGTTGAAGCAACGTCTTCACGACAACAGGTTTCCCGGTCAGCACTTCGAGCAGAGTCGTAACTGAGCCGTCTGTCATCAATAACAATCGCTGCGCCTTCGACAGTGGAACGTTCAGATCTTTCATACGAATCTCTTGACCTCCTCGCGAGGAATCCGGAGTCTGTTAGCCCAACGAGATCTCGCGGACGCGCGCGCCGCTGTTTTGCGCTTTTACTGTGTGGACTGCGCCTCCGGTAGTCTCGTCCAAGTAACGCTGAACTACAAGTTGCAGCCGCTTTCCGTCAGCTATCCCATATACGGCGGGGCCAAACGAACTCATTCCGGCACCCAGCGCCCCGTTATCTCTCATGAATTGAACGAGACGCGCGCAGAACGGCTGTAGCTCAAGTTCTCGGCGCTTGAAACCTAGCATCTGAACTCGATCGATCGATTGGCCGAAACTTTCGATGTCTCGTTCCACGACTGCCGGAAGCAATTCCATCAAAATAACGTGGCAAAGCTCCTGGATCTCGGTGAGCGGCAGCGGGCACTTTTGTTTGAATATATCGACCTCGCGTCTGTCGCTCGCACCGTGTAGATTTGGTATGGCAAGAACGATCGTCCAATCCGGAAAATCGTGACGGACGATCATTGGGGCTGGGGCATATTTTCCAGAAGCCGACGATGGCAAGAACGCCGTCTTGCCTTTGTGACCTCCATCAATGATGAATCCCCCCCGCTCGTACGCCGCGACGCCGATACCAGAGGTGCCCCCCCTTCCCGTTAGTTGGGCAATGGCCGTTGGCGTCAAGCGCAGGTCGTAGAGTTCGCTTATCGCCGTTCCGACTGCTAGCGCGACTTGGGTTCCTGAGCCTAGTCCAACGTGAGCAGGAAATTCGTCGACGACCTCGATCGCTACGCCCCCGACGTCGTGCCGCATCATGATCGCTGACGCTGCTCTTCTTATTCGGTCTCCGAACGTTGTGTTTCCTAGAACCGCAAGCTGAGCATCCTCTCGCGCGTTGATCTTCACTGATGGAAAGTTGAGAGTGAGTCCGACGCCCCCATCAATGCGTCCGAGCGAGCCGTTCAAGTCAATGAGGGTGATATGAAGTCTCGATGGCGCAACTACTTCGATCATGTCGTTTCTCGCGTCGACGTCTCCGGTTCGATGTGAATAATGGCCTCCTTAACGTTTGGCACGCACGCTTTTATGTCTTTTTCCAGTTTGTTGGCGATGTTGTGAGCGTCTTCAAGACTAAGGTTCGGCCGGACATGGATGCTTACGTCCACGAATATGCTGCTGCCGGCTTGCCGGGCCCGAAGATCGTGGAAGGCAGTTATGTCGCGGTTATCCGTTATAACGTCTCTGATTTTTGACGTTATTTCCTTTGGTGGGGCGGCGTCGACGAGGACCCGAGTCGTTTTTCGCCCGAGCCGGATAGAAGTCGTAAGCATAATAATCGCAACGAAGATCGCGGCCAAAGGGTCGACGACGACATAACCGAACTTGGCTGCCGCCAAGCCGAGAAGCACAGCTGCTGAGCTATAAATGTCCGTTGAGAAATGATAAGCGTCGGCTTCTAAGGCTGAACTTCCGTATCTTCGGGCGTTTTGAAACAGATACCTCGAAACGCAGAAATCTGCGATGATGGCAAAAATCATAATGGCGATGGCGTAATAAAGCGTATTGTCTATCTGGATAGCAAATCCTGTGAGAAGTCGCAGGCCCGCCTCATAGAAGATCCATATGCTTGTAACGCCTAGAAGTGCGGTCTGTACGAGGCTTGAAAAGTTTTCGAACTTCTCGTGCCCGTAGGGATGTTCTTCGTCAAGTGGTCTATTTGCGCTTCTGATGCCCGTGTAAGCAAAGCCCGAAGCAAGAAGGTCGAGCAGCGAATGGGCCGCTTCGGCGAGCATTCCTAGACTGCCGCTTGCAACCCCCACGATAATTTTCGCGGAGAGCAGAAGCACATTGACAACTACTGAAAAAGTTGCAGCGTGGAGCTTTTGGGCTGCGCCGCTGGCGTCGTCCATTCTTGGCCGTTTATATAGGATTTACCTTATTTAGGAGTATCGGAATCGCGTGACGCGAGCCGCAGCAGCGTCAGAAACCTTTAAGTAGCTTTGTTGCACTTTTAAAAACTACACGGGTCAGGCGTTATGACGCAGATGTGCGAAAATGCACCCCAAGATACAGCTTGCAGTGCCCTCGTCCTTGACCATCGAAACCGCCGATCAGAAAATAAAGACATACAAGGTCGGACAAGTCGCTCGGGCGGCGGCAATATTTGGGGTGCAACGTGTTACGGTTTACCGTGACGCTGCGTACGATGACAGCAAATTCATCGCGTCGATTTTGCAGTATATGGAGGCGCCGCAATACCTTCGAAAGCTGCTTTTCCCGCGCTCAAATGAGTTGCGATCCGTCGGGGTGGTCCCCCCATTGAAGACCCCTCATCACGCGCGGCCGCGTGATGACATTCGAGAAGGAATTGTGATAGACGTCGGAACTGACTGCGCTTGGGTTGAAATCGGTTTGGATTGCCCGGCCCTTTTGCGAACAGCCACATTACGCAAAGGGGAGCGCGTGACAGTTAAGATCTTTTCGCGAGATCCGCTTGAAGTCGAACTGACTCAGAAGCCGCCGCGTTATTGGGGGTATTCGGTCCGGGTGGTAGATAGCATCGCAAATGCGTTGGAGGGGTTGGTCATAGCCACGTCGAGGCACGGACAGCCAATAAGTCCCGCCATACACAATGAAATAAGAAGGAGAAGCGCCGAATTGATGACTTTCGTATTTGGGGCCCCTAATCGCGGAGTAGAAGCGTTATTCCAGGAAGCGGGACTATCGATGGAGGAGGCTTCAGACTTTGTCGTTAATACGATTCCGCAGCAAGGGACAGAGACGGTGCGCACAGAAGAAGCTATCATGGCCACGTTGAGCGTGTTCAATATCGCGCTGCACGAATCAACATGAGGTAAACCAATGACAAAAAGACATCGTCCGAGACGCGGATCGCTCGCCTACAGCCCCCGAAAGAGGGCAAAGAGCGAAGTGCCGAGAATCCGCTCCTGGCCAGAGCAAGATGAGCCGCGAATACTGGGATTCGCGGGCTACAAAGCTGGGATGACGCACGTGATCTTAGTCGATGATTCCCCTAATAGCCCAACTGAAGGTTTAGAGATAAGCGTGCCCGCCACGGTCGTCGAAACTCCCGCGATGAAAGTAGCGGCTGTACGGACGTATCGTAAGACGCCCTATGGAAAGCGCATTGTGCTCGAAGCTTGGGCCGGCAATATCGCAGGCGATGTTGCGAAGCGCAGGCCGCTTCCCAAGGAGGCAGGACGCCGGGATGGGGGTCTCGACGGTGCGGACGAGATCCGCGTGCTGGTTTATACCTCGCCAGCGGCGGTGAGTGGCATTCCAAAGAAGGTGCCTGAACTGATGGAAGTGCCTGTTGGTGGAGACGATGCAAGCGCTGCGTATACATACGCGGACGCTATCTTGGGAGAAGAAATCGCCGCTGAGAACGTCTTCAAAGAAGGTATGCTAGTCGACGTAATCGCAGTGACAAAGGGCAAAGGGGTTCAGGGGCCGGTCAAACGGTGGGGCGTCACCATCCAGGATCGAAAAGCGTTCAGGGGCGGCAAGGGGCGCCACATCGGGAATCTTGGTCCGTGGAACCCGGCGCGTGTTAGGTGGACGGTCCCGCAACTTGGTCAGATGGGCTATCAACAAAGAACTGAGTACAATAAGCGAATACTTAAAATCGGGCCGGACGGAGCTGTAGTGACTCCCGCAGGCGGATTTGTCAAATATGGGCTCGTTCGAGGCGCGTACGTTCTTCTTCACGGATCGGTTCCGGGACCTGCCAAGAGGCTCATTAGAATGAGATCGGCCACCAGGCCACACAAAACCGCACACACGGTTCCTGATCTCAGCTACGTGAGCGTTCGATCGAAGCAAGGGGTGAGATGAGATGAAGGGGCGACTATTGAGTCTGAAGGGCAAGGCCAGGAAGAAAATCGATCTTCCGGAGCTTTTCGACGAACTCTACCGCCCAGATCTCATAAAAAAGGCAGTCGTCGTTTCGCAGGCAAATAGGAGGCAGGCCTATGGACCGGAGCCCACGGCCGGCATTAAGACCTCGGCGGAATCGTGGGGTTCGGGGCGCGGAGTCGCGCAAGTCCCGCGATTGAAGAACTCAAGCAGGGTCGCGAGGGTGCCGCAAGCGGTTGGCGGAAGAAAAGCACATCCGCCAAGCTCAAAGAGGGTATTTTTCGACAAGATAAACAGGAAGGAAAGGCAGAAAGCGATGCGATCTGCAATCGCAGCCACCGCAAAACCTGATCTAGTCAAAGCGCGCGGTCATCGGTTTGAAGGAACCCTTCCACTCATACTTGAGGACGCCTTCGAAGAGTTGGTCACAACCAGCGAAATAGCAGAAGTACTGACCGCGCTAAACGTCTGGCAAGACGTAGAGAAAGCGAAACGCGGTAAACGCGTGCGTGCTGGGAAAGGCAAACGGCGGGGCCGACGCTACAAGAACAAAAAGAGCGTTCTCATCATCTGCACGAGGCCCGTGTTGGCAGCGCGCAATTTGTCCGGAGTTGATGTTGTAGCGGTGAATCAGTTGAACGTTGAGCTTCTAGCTCCGGGTACGCACGCAGGTAGACTAACAATATGGACCCAGTCGGCGATAAATGCCTTAGGGAAAGGGTAGAGTCATGTTGAAACACGCGTATGTAACCGAGAAGGCGACAGCTCAGCTTGACAGAGAGAACAAGCTCACGTTCATCGCTGACGTCGAAGATACAAAAGACGATATAAAAAAAGCGGTGGAAGAAATCTATGACGTCACAGTCGTCGACGTGAAGACGCTCGTTACACCCAAAGGGTTCAAAAAAGCTACTATTACGCTTTCAAGCGACGATTCTGCTGAAGAGATCGCATCAAAACTTGGAATCTTCTAACGGAGTCGGGATATGGGCAAGAGAATAATATCGCAAAATCGGGGCAAGGGAACACCGACCTATCGGGCACCGTCTCACCGCTATAAGGCAGCCTTGAAATTGATCAAAGCTGACAAGGATGAGGATGTGAAAGCGCGCGTAGTCGAGGTCCTTCACGACCCTGCTCGCAGCGCCCCCATAGCGCGAGTTGAGTTGGCGGACGGAACGGAGCGCTTGATATTGGTGCCAGAGGGTCTTTGCGTGGGCGATGAAATCGCGTGCGGAGCGTCAGCAGAGGTCAAAGCTGGCAATATTCTGCCGCTTGCAGAAATCCCGGAAGGGGTGCCGATCTGCAGTATTGAATCGCAACCTGGCGACGGAGGGTGTTTCGCGCGGGCATCCGGCGTCTACGGGATGCTGATCGCGCACGACGTGCAAAAAACTGTCGTGCAACTGCCTAGTGGCGAAATGAAATGGCTCCATCCGCATTGCCGAGCAATGATAGGAATGGTGGCAGGTGGAGGACGCCTTGACAAGCCCTTTGTCAAAGCAGGCAAGAAGTTCCACAAGATCCGTTCAAGAGCAGCAAAATATCCCCGTGTGCGCGGGGTTGCCATGAACGTGGTAGACCACCCATTCGGCGGCGGCGGTTGGCAGCATCCGGGCCGCCCAAAAACGGTCAGCCGCAATGCTCCGCCGGGTCGGAAAGTTGGCAGCATTGCAGCTCGCCGCACGGGTAAACGATAGTCAAACGAAGAGCTGGTGAAAGTATGGCTAAGAGAAGAAAAGTGGAAGCGCCACGCCGAAAGGAAGAGTTTTCATATAGAGGGCATTCCCTTGAGGAGCTCAAGGACATGGAGCTCGATAAATTGGCTCAGCTCTTTCCTGCGCGTCAACGCAGAAAGCTCAAAAGAGAATTCACGGAAGACCAAAAGAAGCTGTTGCAAAAGATACGAGAGGGAAAAACCATCCGCACCCATCAGAGGGACATGATCGTTCTCCCTGAGATGGTCGGCACCTCGATCGGAGTCCACGACGGAAAGACGTTCGCCATCCTCGAGATTATGCCGGAAATGATAGGGCATTACCTTGGGGAATACGCGCTCACAAGGCGACGGGTATCACACGGCGGTCCGGGCGTGGGAGCGACACGATCCAGTAGATACGTTCCACTGAAGTGATTTAATGGCGTTCACCAAGTATTCAGTCGAGTTTGACAACGAGAAAACGGCCCGTTCGCAAGGCCATGAGCTTCACGTATCGCCGCGACACTGCGTGGAGATATGCAGGGAGCTGCGGGGAAAGTCGCTCGCAGAAGCCAAATCCCTTTTGGAAGGGATTACTAAGCTCACGAAGCCCGTGCCGTTCAAGCGCCACAGTTCAGGCGTCGGACATCGCGCGGGGTTAAGCGGCTGGGACGCAGGCCGATTTCCCCAGAAAGCGGCCCGGGACATACTTACGGTCTTAAAGGGCGCGGAAGCGAATGCTGAATACAAAGGGCTCGATACTGATCGAATGCGGATAGTCCACAGTTTGGCGAGAAGGGGGCGCGTTATTGAAGGCAGGATGCCTCGCGCGATGGGACGCGCCACCGCAAAGAACACGGCCACGGTAACGGTCGAAATCGTGCTCCAGGAGTTTGAAAATGGGGATTGAGAAAAAATTCATAGAGGAGGGCTTGAAGAGATCTCAGATGAACGAGTACTTGAACAAGGAGCTAGAGCGCGCAGGCTACGGTGGCATGGAGATCAATCGCACTCCCATCGGCACGCACATCACTTTATACGCAGAGAAACCCGGAATGATCATCGGAAAAAGCGGCAAAACGATCAGACGAGTCACCAGAGAGCTCGATGCGAATTTCAAACTCGACAACCCACAGCTCGATGTCCAGGAGATTGAAGTTCCCGAGCTAAACGCGCAAATAATGGCGCACCGGTTAGCTAACGCGCTTGAGCGGGGCTGGTATTTTAGAAAGGCAGGACAATCGACGCTCCAGCGGGTTATGGACGCCGGTGCGCTTGGATGCGAAGTGATCCTAGCGGGAAAGATCACCGGCCCGCGGTCGCGAACCGAGAAGTTTCTCGCCGGATACATAAAGCACTGCGGAAAACCTGCTGAAGAGCTGGTAATGAAAGGCTACGCAGTCGCGAAACGGAAGCTTGGGATCATCGGGGTCAAAGTCTTCATCGTGCCTCCCGGAGTCAAACTTCCTGATGACATACGGCTGATCGAACAAATACCAGACGAAGAGGTGGAGGCGAATGGCAATACTGAGGAGCCGAGAGATACGCAGGATGAAACCGGATGAACGAAGCAAGCAGCTTGACGATCTGATAGCGGAGCTCTTAAGAGAGAGAGCGCTTGTGTCTGCAGGCGGTGCTCCAGAGAATCCGGGAAGACCAAAGGAGCTCCGACGGACCATCGCTCGAATCCGCACAATTATGAACGAAGAGAAGAACACGAAAGCAGCGGGTACGTAGGTGCTAGATGAGAATCACTCCTCAGAACTTCGTGAATCACGAGCTCATTGGTTTGCGTGTGACGCTGGTGAAGAGTACTAACGAGGACGCGGTAGGCTTGAGTGGGCGGATCATTGACGAAAGCAGAAATATTTTCAAATTAGAATGCGGCGGCCAGGAAAAAACGGCCGCCAAGCACCGCAATACATTTGAATTCACGCTGCCAGAAGGCGATAAATTACGAGTAGCCGGAGATCTTGTCCAGGGACGCCCGGAAGACCGCGTTGCAAAGAGTGTTCGAAAATGGCACAACAGGTGACAACATGCGAACGAATATTGGCTTTGACGTAGCTGCGCCCACAGAGGAGTGCGAGGACAGCAAATGCCCCTTTCACGGAACACTTTCTGTGCGGGGGCAGGTGATCGACGGAACGGTCGTGAGCGACAAAACTGCCCGAACCGTCGTAGTGCAGCGAGAGTACCTAAAATACATTCCGAAGTACGAAAGGTACGAAAAGAGGAAGTCGAAACTACACGCTCATAATCCGGATTGCGTCGCGGCAAAAACGGGAGACCGCGTTAGCCTAGCAGAATGCCGGCCGTTGTCCAAGACTAAGTCGTTCGTGGTGATTAAAGTACTATGAAGAGCCTGAAGGCGAAAATTCCTCGATCGCTCGCAACGAGCTCGAAAATTGACTGCGTCGATAATACGGGGGCAAGAACCCTTGAGATTATCGCGGTCAAACGGTATCGGGGGGTTAAGAAGCGGCAACCCAAGGCGGGATTAGGCGAGATGGTCATAGTATCGGTCAAAAAAGGGGCGCCTGACATGCGCCGACAGATTCTCAAGGCTGTGATCGTGCGGCAGAAAAAGGAATTCAGAAGGCCTGACGGGACGAGAGTGAAGTTTGAAGATAACGCAGCCGTCATCACCGATGATAACGGGGAGCCCCGCGGAACTGAGATCAAGGGGCCGATTGCCCGCGAAGTCGCAGAACGCTTCGGCAAGATTGCTTCGGTCGCTCAAATGATAGTGTGAGGGTTCAGATTGGTAAATAGAGTTACGTCTAAGCAACCGCGGAAACAGCGGAAAGCACGAATTGATGCTCCTCTCCACGTGCGTCAGAAGTATCTGCACGCGCCGCTCGAAAAGAAGCTTGCGGATAAATATAAGCGCCGAAGGGTTCAAATACGGAAAGGAGACACAGTAAAGGTGCTTCGTGGGGACTCCCGCGATCATGAAGGAAAGGTGGCGAAGGTTAACCTCAAAGAGGAGTCGATCGAAATTGACGGCATAACGGTTCACAAGGCCGATGGGTCTGAGGTGGCACGACCCATTCACCCTTCAAACGTGATAATTACAAAGCTTGAGCTCAAAGACAAACTCAGGACCAGTAAACTAGAGGAGGAATAGCGTGCATCAAAAAAGAATCTCCGCACCAAAAAGCTGGCCAATCGCAAAAAAGACTAGTCACTGGGTCACTGCTCCTTCTCCCGGCGCACACTCGAGAGAAGCCGTTCCAATATTACTCGTATTGAGAGACGTATTGCACCTCGCCGACAACGCAAAAGAGGCGAAGCGGATTTTGCATAACGGAAGCGTGACGGTGAACGGGCGCGTGGTGAAGAAGCACAAAGCGCATGTCGGCCTGTTCGACGTGTTTGCGACTGCCGGCAAAAGCTACCGCATGCTCCCCAACCCCCGCGGCAAGTACGAGCTAACTCAGATAGGCGATGAGGACGCGAAGCGCAAGCTGGCCCGTATTGACAACATTACGGTCGTGAGAGGCGGCAAGCTTCAGTACAACTTGCACGATGGGACGAATGTACTCCTGAAAGAAAAATACAGCACTGGTGACTCACTTGTCTTTTCACTGCCTGATTACCGCGTTGTTGACCGGTATGAGCGCAAAGCCGGCAGCAAAGCCGTGATCGTGGGAGGAAAACACTCTGGTGAGACCGGCACGATAGTAGAAGTAAGGAAGATGGCGAGCTCGCGTCCGAATATGGTACGAATTGAGCGAGACGGCAAACAATTTGAGACCATAGACGACTACGTCTTTGCGACGGGCAGCGGTGGTGACTGATCGTGCTTAAGGCCCGTGCGGAACAAGAACAAACTGATAACCCTATGACGAAGCCGACGCTTGACAAGGTGACCGTTCATATAAGTGTCGGTGAGGGGGGCCAAAAGCTGATCAACGCGGAGAATATCGTAAAAACTCTTACCGGGCAAGCCACGGTGCGAACGTCAGCAAAGAAGACTCAACCCATATTCGGGATAAGAAAAGGTCAGGCAATAGGATGCAAAACGACTCTGCGAAGAGAACGAGCAAGCGCGTTTCTTCACAGCGCGCTTGAGACGAGGCAGAATTTCGTGCACGAGTTTCAGTTTGATGAGACCGGCAACGTGTCATTCGGCATCGTCGATCACACCGATTTCCCAGGAATGACCTATGACCCCCAAATAGGCATATTTGGCATGGACGTAATTGTATCACTCAAGAAGCCAGGCTATCGCGTCGCACGGCGTCGTGCGGCGCAACGACGCGTTCCCATTGGACATCGAGTTACGCGTGAGCAGGCAATTTCTTTCCTTCAAAACAATTATAACGTGGTGTTGGGATAATGGTCGAAAAAACACGGCGTGAGGCCCATGAATGCAGGCGCTGTGGACGCAAGCAAGGACTTGTCACGAAGTACGAGATATACCTCTGTCGACAATGCTTCCGAGAGATCGCCAGCGACATGCAGTTTGAGAAGTATAACTGAGGTGATGCAACATGGTTCTACTAGATCCGCTCGCAAACGCTCTTTCAGCGATCAAAAACGCCGAGGGCGTCGGTAAGAAAGAATGCTGCATCAAGCCCGTATCAAAGCTTATCGGCAACGTGCTTCGCGTCATGCAGCAAGGGAACTACATAGGCGATTTTGAGCTTGTCGAAGATGGGAAAACTGGCGTATTCAAGATCGAGCTGCTCGGTAATATCAACCGATGCGGCGCGATCAAACCGCGAAGTTCTGTTCACACAACTGATCTTGAGAAATGGGAACAGCGGTATTTGCCGGCGCGCAACTTCGGTTTCCTGATACTGACCACGTCTGCCGGGATACTGACTCACATCGAAGCGCGAGAACGGGGTGTCGGAGGGAAGCTAATAGCGTACTGCTATTAGGTGGTGACCTGTGGTCCAAGTCATAGAAAAAGAGGTTCCGATCGCCGACGCCGTCCGGGTCGAAGTTCACAACGGAATTGTGAGGGTAGAGGGTCCGCGCGGAACACTCGAACGCGACCTGTGGTACCCAAACATCGACATACGCGTCGAGCCAGATAAGGTGTATGTCGGGACCACCTTGGACAAGAAGACGCAAAAATCGATCGTAGGCACTTACGCTTCTCACATCACTAACATGGTCAGAGGGGTTACCGAAGGATTTCAATACAAGTTGAAACTGGTATACTCGCATTTTCCCATCCAGGTCAAGGTAGAAGGAAAAGTCGTATCGATCGAAAACTTTCTGGGTGAACGAAAGCCCCGAACCGCTAGAGTCATGGGGGGCTCTCTTGTTGCTATTCAGGGCGACGAGCTAATCGTTACAGGCATCGATAAGGAACACGTGGGACAAACCGCTGCGAACATCGAGCAAGCGACTCGGATCAAGGGGCGTGACCCGCGCGTGTTTCAAGACGGCATCTACCTCATTGAAAAGGGCCTAGGGGCACGCACATGAAAGCTTTGAATGAAATGGATGACACTCAAATTAAAGCGCTGATAGAGGCAGGGTACCGAACGGTGGACGACCTCAAGGGCGTAACAGCGGACGAACTTGCAAGCGCAGGCCTCGATGCTGACCTTGCACAACGAGTCGCACAAGAGTCAATTTCATTCAAGCATACGGAATTCAGCGCTAAACACAAGCATTTACTGCTCGTTCGTAAGCGGCACGACAAACCCTGGTTCAAGCGCGACGACTACGAGAAGAAAAAGAAGCTAAGCCCGAGCTGGAGAAAACCACGCGGACTGTTCAACAAGATGCGGCGGGGGTTTCCGGATAAGGGCCCGGTCGTGCAAGTGGGATACGGCGCACCAAGCGCGATAAGGGGCTTTCATCCTTCAGGATTCGAAGAAGTGCTGGTCAACACCCTAGCTGATCTGGACGAGGCGACGCCTCAGAAAGCCGTCAGAATAGGTCGTACGGTCGGCGCCCGCAAGAAGCAAGTCATTCTCGAGCGGGCGTTTGCTAAGGGCTTGAAGGTGCTCAATCCCGGACTGAAAACTCAGGTCGCGGAAAAAGACGATGGAACGACGGCTACAGCGGAGGAGAAGCAGTGACCAGCCTATCGAACCAAAAGCGACTCGCTGCTGAGGTGCTTGGTGTTGGGGAAAGCAGAATATGGCTCGATCCTGACAAGCTCACGGACGTCGCAAACGCTATCACCCGAGAAGATGTGCGCGGGCTCATAAAGGACGGTACCGTGAAATCTAAGCAAGCGCAGGGCATCAGCCGCGGACGGGCACGCGGGAACGATGCTAAGCGCAAGAAAGGCCATAAAACCGGGCAAGGGACTCGTAAAGGAGCAAAAAATGCCCGAAGCCCTAGGAAGCAGCTGTGGATGCGCAGGATCCGAGCGCAGAGAAGGACTCTGCGCGTCTTGAGGGACAACAACACGCTCGATCGAACCACGTATCGTCGCATGTATAGGAAGGCGAAAGGTGGCGAGTATCGAACTGTAAGTGTACTGAACACTCAAGCTGAAATCGCTATGGCCACGCGGAGGCAGAAATAATGGCGATCGGTCCGCGATATCAGGTTCCTTTTCGACGGAGGCGAGACGGAAAGACGAACTACCATAAGCGGTTAGGTTTGATGCTTTCAGAATGGCCTCGCGTCGTCGTGCGAAAAACCGGACGCAATTTGATCGTGCAGCTTGTCGAACATGGAACTGCAGGTGATCGGACGTTGACAACTGCAAACGCGCTGGAGCTAAAAAAGCTCGGCTACAAGGGTGCTACTGGGAACACGCCTGCTGCGTACCTGACGGGGCTGCTTTTTGCGAGTCGAGCGCTTGCAGCTGGCCATTCGAAAGGGGTGCTCGATTTGGGACTTAGTGCAAATTCGCGAGGATCGCGAATTTACGCCGCCTTGCAGGGCGCCGTTGAAGTGGGGCTCGACATTCCGCACAGTCGTGAGCCGCTTCCGGTGCCTGCTAGGCTGCACGGAGAACATATTGTCCCGTATGCAGCCGATAACCCAACGCGGTTCACGCGTTATGGCTTAGATCCCAAAGACCTTCCTAATCATGTTGACGCGGTGAAGCAACATATAATCGAGCACGCTGCGCAGGAACGAACAGAGGATACAGGGGCACACAATGGCTGAAAGGATAGAGGGATGGACACCGAAGACGAGATTAGGACGCCTTGTTTATGAGGGCAAAATAACGACGTTCGACGATGCTGTAGCCACTGGGCATCCGATGAAGGAACCCGAAATCATCGATGTCCTCTTGCCTGAGCTGTCAGACGAGGTCTTAGATATCAACATGGTGCAGCGAATGACGGATTCCGGTCGGCGCGTGAAGTTTCGTGCCGCGGTGGCAATCGGCAATCGCGACGGATACATAGGCTTCGCCGAAACCAAGGATCTGCAAGCGGGACCCGCCATACGGAAAGCAATTGAAACTGCTAAGCTGAATCTCATCAAGATAAATCGCGGCTGTGGCTCGTGGGAATGTGGCTGCGGAGAAGCGCATACCGTTCCTTACACCGTCCGAGGCAAGGCGGGCTCCGTGACCGTTGTGCTGAAACCAGCGCCACGAGGCCTTGGCATAACATCAGGCGGCACTGCTCGGAAGGTGCTTCAGCTTGCAGGTATAAAAGACGTGTGGACGCGATCGTCAGGACAAACACGTACGACTATCAACTTTGCTAGCGCTACGTTTGAAGCGCTCAAGGCAACAACAACGGTGCGAATCGGCGGTGGAACGCAATGACGTACGCCGTTGTTAAGATGCGTGGGACGGTAAAGACAAAACCCGACGTACGGCGCACACTCGAGTTATTAAATCTCAGTAGGACTAATCACTGCGTTCTCGTCGAGGACAACGCGCATTATAACGGCATGCTCCAAAAGGTGAAAGATTATGTGGCGTGGGGCACCATCGACGGTGCAACCCTCGGTGTGCTGCTTGAAAGACGGGGCGCGCTAGCGGGTCATATGAGACTCACTAATGCGTACATGAAAGACCGCACCGATTTTGATGACATAAACTCGCTAGCGACAGCCGTTGTCAGCGGAACAGCGACGTTGCAGGATGTGCCTGACCTGAAACCTGTGCTAAGGCTCCATCCGCCGCGCAAAGGCCACAGGGGCATAAAAAAGCCGTTTCCAGAAGGTGTTCTTGGATTTCACGGCAGTGAAATCAACGAATTGCTTCTCAAAATGAGGTAGATAATGGGTGCCAAAAACAAGGCCAAGAAGTTTCGAGGAAGTCGCACGTGTGGCGGCGGCACTCATAAGAACCGTCGTGGAGCAGGAAGTCGAGGAGGGCGTGGCCACGCAGGCGGTTGTAAGCACCATTTTTTGAAGGAACTTTTGCTTGGCCGGGGTTATGGCAGTTATGGGTTCGCAAGGCCACAAAAGGTGCTCAAGTACCCGACCGTGATTGACATAGGTGCTCTGGACGAAACTGCTGAGCGACTTGTGGAACTGAAGCAGGCTAAGGTGCGCACAGGCAAGTATTACATCACGCTCGATGTCGACAAAGTGCTCGGAAAGGGCCGTGTAACTAAGCCGCTTATCGTAACTGCAAGAAGTTTTTCGAAACGAGCGCAAGAGAAGTTGGAATCAGCAGGCGGGAAAGCAAAAATCGCAGAGCCGTGACCTTCTAGACCAGTGATCGACTAGTAATCGGTTGAGCGCAGTGAATCATGAGCGAGCACCCAACGATAGATAGAATTGAACCCTTCTTGCAGAAACTTCCTGCAGTTTCTAAGCCCGAAGGGCACGTGCACTTCAGGCGCAAGATCACGTGGACGATTGGTGTTTTACTCATCTATTTCGTTTTAACAAACGTCCGCCTTTTTGGACTTTCACCTGCATCACAGGACCTTTTCGGCTTCTACCGCGCAATAATGGCCGGAAGCCAAGGCTCCCTCGTTCAGCTCGGCATTGGTCCAATCGTGACCGCGTCGATCATACTGCAGCTTTTCAAGGGCGCGGACATCATAAAGCTTGACACGAGCGACCCTCGAGACCAATCAGCCTACCAGCAGCTGCAGAAGCTTCTGATCTTCGTCATGATCGTTGTTGAAGCCGCGCCGCAAGTGCTTGGAGGTTTCCTCCAACCCGACCCGGCTATTGCTGCTTCAACTGGTATCGGGCTTCACGGCATTTCCTTGCTTATATTTATCCAGGTTTGCATAGGCGGCGTGCTCGTGCTATTCCTGGATGAAATTGTGAGTAAATGGGGAATTGGCTCGGGAGTCGGCATGTTTATCGTGGCCGGAGTTGCCCAAGGCCTGGTAACTGGGACCATTAATTGGATAATTAATCCTTCGACCGGATTGCCGGTGGGTTGGATCCCAGGCTTGATTAAAATCTTCCAGACGTTCACCGTCCAGCAGCTGCTTACCGCCCAAGGAATAATATTCCTGCTTAATCAGGGCCAAATTTTAGCCATAATAAGCACGGTGGGTATATTCGCAGTTGTTGTTTACGTTGAAACCACGCGCATAGAGATTCCTCTGGCGCACAGTTCCGTACGAGGCGCGCGAGGCAGATTCCCGGTGAAGCTCGTCTACGCGAGCGTGTTGCCGTTGATATTAGTTCGGGCGCTTCAGGCGAACATTCAGATGATTGGCATCCTCCTTTACAACGCAGGGTTCACTTGGGTTGGGACCTACGTAAACAATCAGCCGACGAGTGGCCTGATGTACTATTTGGCACCAATCAGTGGGCCGAGTAACTGGTTGCCCGGGGTAGGTCAGAACCCGGCGTGGCAAATCGCACTGCGGTCAGGAATTGATATCTCCGTTATGGTCATCGGGGGAATTATATTCGCCCTTTTCTGGGTGGAGACTACTGGCATGGGCCCAAAGGCCGTTTCCGAGCAAATTCAAAGTTCTGGGATGTCTATCCCCGGCTTCCGCCGTGACCCCAAAATCATTGAACGCGTTATGAAGCGGTACATTCCGAAAGTAACCGTCATTGGGGGCGCTTTCATAGGGTTGTTGGCGGTCATTGCCGGTTTTTTGGGAACCATAGGAAACGTGGGCGGCACTGCGTTGCTCCTCGCGGTGAGCATCACGTACACGCTTTACGAGCAGCTTGCCAATGAAGAGATGATGGAGATGCACCCGATGCTGCGCGGCTTCTTGGGGCAATAACGTCTCCGACGCTCAGATCGTTTCTCTTGACTTCTAAGCTAAGCTGAAATTTTTGTTGCGCGTTAGAGGGCATTGGATCGCAGGAGCGGCTTTGATGGAGGAAGCTGCGCTCTGTACGATTGCGTAAGTTAAAGTAGGATGGTTAGGATAGTTCCCTACACAAATTGGGGCAGCAAATGCGGAAAGTGGTAATTCTAACGGGAGTTCCGGCAAGCGGCGGGACGACGGTTACAAAGAAAGCCATTGAATGGCTGGAAGCGCAGGGCCAACCTTTGAAAATGGTCACCTACAGCGACGTGATGCTGGATGAGGCGTTGCAGCGCCGCTGGGTCAAGATAAGAGACGACATCCGAAAGCTAGATCCAGCTAGGCAGCGCGATCTCCAAAAGACTGCCGCGCGCACGATATCAAAAATGGCCACGACGCCTCTTGTTGTTGACACGCACGCAACGGTGCGAACGCCGGGGGGGTACCTTCCTGGTTTGCCTACGTGGGTTTTGGACGAACTTGGGCCCGAACTCATACTCATTGTCGAAACAGCACCTAACGAAATTATTCGGCGCAGAAATGCTGACAAGGCACGACAGCGCGACGCGCAAGATGCGACGGGTGTTCAGGAGCACCAGGAGGTTAACAAAGCAATATGCATGGCGTACGCCGCACACACGGGAGCAACGGTCAAAATACTGCAAAATCCCGACGGAAAGCTTGATGAGGCAGTCGCTGAACTGGTGGCCACGCTGCAGGAAGACTGAGTTCATCGCTAGCGCTTAGCGGGTGTGCCATCGTGTTGCTTACTATTAGCGGATTTGCAGGCAGCGGCAAGACGACGGTAGCAACCGGTTTATCGCGGAAACTAGGCTTTGCGCACGTCTCAGCGGGAGAGGTATTCAGAGAACTCGCGCGCGAGCGCGCAATGAGTCTCGAGCAGTTGAGCAAGCTTGCGGAAACAGAACCGGAAATCGACAAAATCGTTGATCGACGACAAGCCGAGCTCGCGCGGTCACGTGAACACGCGGTCGTCGACGGGCGGCTTTCGGGCTGGGTTCTCAAAGCCGACATCGCCGTTTGGCTTAAAGCGCCTCTAGAAGTACGAGCACAGCGAATAGCGGGAAGAGAAGGCAAGCGGCGGGCTGCAGCTCTCCACGAAACACGCCTGCGCGACGGCAGCGAGACCGTGAGATATCGTACGTTTTATAATATCGACGTGACGAACCTTGACGTCTATGATCTTGTCATAGATACGATGCACTGGGACCAACACGCGGTCATCGCTATCATCGCGCAGGCCGTGAGAGCGTACCGGAAAGTTGACAAACGATGACGAATCCTGTTGCGCAGCAACGGACTATAGACGAGTTGCTTCAAAAAGGCGTCATAAATCTCGATAAGCCAGCCGGACCTACGAGTCACGAAGTAGCCGCGTGGGTGAAACGAATTTTGCATATTCAGAAAGCGGGCCACATCGGAACGCTAGATCCCAAGGTTACGGGTGTGCTCCCGATATTGTTGCAAGATGCGACAAGGGCAGTGGGGGCGCTCGTGAACTTGCCCAAGGAATACGTGTGTGTAATGCATCTGCATAAGGCGGTTCCCGAACCATTGGTGCGAGACATACTAAGGGAGTTTACGGGTGTGCTATATCAGCGCCCACCTCTTAAATCGGCGGTAAGGCGTCAAATTCGCAAACGCGAGATTTATTACATCGACGTGCTAGAACGGAAGGGGAACGATGTCCTCTTCAAAGTGGGATGTGAGGCCGGAACGTATATTCGCAAGCTGTGCCACGACGTCGGCGAAGCGCTAGGGGTGGGGGCGCACATGCAGGAGCTCCGCAGAACCAAGGCAGGTCCGTTTGATGAATCGAATTTGAGTACATTGCACGATTTGACAGACGCATATCATTTTTGGATCGAAGATAACGATGAAGCTCCGCTGCGAGACATCGTATTACCAGTCGAGCGCGCACTTAGCCACGTTCCAAAAATTATCATTAGAGATACTGCTGTAGATGCTATTTGCCACGGGGCTCGACTCGCAGAACCCGGCGTTATCTCCTTACCTGACGTTGACAGGAAACAGCTGGTTGGTATTTATACGGCGCGAGACGAGGTTGTCGCCCTAGGCATCTCTGTACTCGAAGGTGGAGTCATCGCTGAAGTCAAAAGAGTAATGATGGAGCCCGGTACATATCCCCGGTATTGGAAGTCCAGAAAAATAGGCAAGTAGGGACAAGGCACGTAACGCCTCGTCGTTGCTCGAGCAGCACGATTGCACGTGAACAAAGTAATTTTGATTTCAGTCAATAAGCGGGTTCCGTATACGTCCGCGTGCCTTTCACGCGCATCTCGCGCCAAGCGATCACAATTTAACTTTTGAGGTTTCATTAATGCCAATGAAGATATGCGCAGTGTATGGATTCTCTAAATCGGGGAAGACCACTACCGTCGTTGAGATCTTAAAGGAGCTGCGATTGCGTGGTTATTCAGTATCCGCGATAAAGGACGTCCACGTGGAAAACTTCGTCTTCGATGTTGCTGGAAAAGATACGTGGCGCCAATGGAAAGCTGGAGCCGAAGTAGTTGGCCTGCGGGCGCCAGATGAAAGCATTCTTATGATAAAGCGACCAGTGATGCTTGATGAGCTGATACGACACATCAGCAGTGATTACTTGGTTCTTGAGGGATTTAGAGGCGCGAGTCTGCCGAAGATACTGTGCGCAACAGACGAAGAGCAGGTGGGAGATGAATTGCAGAGCGAGGTCTTTTGCATTTCAGGATTAGTGTCTGCGCACCTCTCGAGCTATAAGGGCGTACCGGTGATAAACGCGCTTCTTAATGCCCCAGATTTGGTGGATCTTGTTGAGCGCAAGAGCCTCAAGCTGTAGTTACGTCATTCGAGCTCTCGCTCGCCGACCGCGCTCGCTCTTCGAATGAGGCGCCTTAGGTCACTTCTCCTATTGATGTTGTACAGCAGTGACTCGTCGCGAATGATAAACATCGTTTCTTGTTGTAATTGATCGAGGTGGCTTGCATCGACGATGTTAATGCCGGTAGGCACAAGCAACTTAGCGTCTGCTGCTAACGTGAGGTCAGAGGGTACATTAGCCTCATCGCAAAACTCGTAGGGGAGGTAGACCCCAAGTGCAGAACTCTCTGCTTTAGCGCGACGCTCGATAATCCGGTCGATGAGTCGATAGTCGATAAGAGGAAGATCAGCTGCGATGATGAGAACGGGACCTTTAAGGCCCAATCGCTTGCTCGCCCACCTGTAGTCTTGGATATACCCTTGCCCTGGCGCCTTTACTACCTGAACACTTGCTTCTCTTGCCCAGCGCGTCGTGCAAGGAGTTCTGGGAGAGGTAACCGTCACCACGCGTTCAATTTGCGATTTGTTCAAAGCGGCCAATACGTGTTCAATGAGTGGCCTGCCTCTGAACTCCAGCAGCGGTTTTTCGACGCCGCCTGAACCAAGCCGCTCTCCCTTACCGCCGGCCATGAGGAGTGCGAACGTGCAATCACCTACAAAAAACTGATTACAACAAGAGCGATCAAACGCCCAAGCTCATTTGAAGATCCTATAACGTCGCCATTTATTCCGCCGAAAGCCATATTGGCGAGTTTCACTAGTCCAAACGATAAGACTAGAGGCGGCAACAACACGAGGAGACCTCTCACGCCAAAACAGAGAACCGCGACTGGTGCTGCGAGAAGCAGTGCTACTATGAAGGTCAACATCCCACTTTTTTCTGCAAAACGGGATCCAAGTCCCTGGTGCGTCGCTTTTCCAAGGGAGGCGACTTCGACCATCGAAAGTTTTGCTGCGACTTCAGCTGTGATCAACGCGGGCAGGAGCGCCGTTGACTTGATAGATGCCACTGCAGCGAAAAGCAGCAGAAACGCGAGGACACAAAATGCGATCCCTCCGACACCGATGTATGGGTCTTTGATGACTTGAAGTCGTTCTTGCATTGTTCCGTGCTTGAGCAGTCCGTCGCCCACGTCAGCTAACCCATCAAGATGGATGAAACCTGTTAGCGCATATAGGGCTACGAGCGTCAGGGCGGCGTGGACAAAGTCGCTCATGTGCGGCATGAATGCGAGCGCAGAGCTGATTCCCCCAACTAACAGTCCGATTGCAGCTCCGACTAGGATAAAAATCCACATGCGCGTGGCCAGGCTGTCGAGCGCTGCTTCATTGAATCCCACCGGAATCGTCGTCAAGAACCCGAAGCCAGACCGAATGGAATCAAGGACGCGTTGCGGCATCGGCTGCTCCTCTGTCGTACATGTTAGCCGAAACGCCGCCTATCAGGCCGGCGACGATATCATCCAAGAATGGTCCCAGCGATTTGAGAATTCCAGGTTTAAGCTTGTCGAATCGGGCATAATCGAAGTGCCCCTTGTAACCCCCAACGTACATTGAGATTGCCATTCCCAGTACCTCGTCAGCGATCAAACAAGTCAAATCCTTTTCGTAGGAGGCAGGATCAAGGTTCGGGATACGGCCTTGCCGTGCGTCTCTTTCTAACGCCACTCCGGCATACAGAAGGACCCACACGTTGGGATCGGCGAGAGCTCGCCGAAGCTCGCTTGAGAAAACTTCTCTGGCACGCGCTTCTGTTTCAACCCCTGGATGTGGAACCCATAACAGCATAGCCGTGTCGATCATATCATCTAGCGCGACACCCATCTCTTTCAACATTTCTTCTTTCATCATCACGGACGCCTTCCGTCTCAGGTTCGTGGCTTGAACCAAACTTTGCAAAATGACGGTGCACCTGCAAGGGCTAACAAACCTAGGCAGCCGGTCCTTCTAGACTGATACTCTTTCGACGCTGCGCCCTCAGTTCGTCAGCGGGTTCGACCGAATCACAAGCATCGTGGCTTGGCGAAGCTGCTATTTTGCAATTTCGACTAGCTCATCATCTTGTCGGACTCGTATCCCACGGCCTGAAATAGTACCGACTTGCCTGGCACCATCGCTGAGGCGTGCAATTCGTCTTACCTCGCGCTGAGGCGCAACAATAGCAAAACCCATCCCCATGTTAAAGGTTCTGTACATCTCTCGTACTTCAACGCCTTCTGCTTGAATCACGCTGAATATCTCTTGAGGCTCGAGAGGATCCGACAAGCTGAAGCCCAGCCGGGTGAGTCTCTTGAGATTCAGAAGGCCACCTCCAGTGATATGCGCCAAGCCGTGCACCTCGCAATTCTTATTAATGTCGAGGACCTCTGAGTAGATCCGCGTAGGCAAGAGCAACTCTTCGCCAAGCGTGCGCTCCATGCTTCCGTAACGCGTGTAAAGACCGTATTTGGCCAGCAATTTGCGCGCGAGCGTCAGACCGTTACTATGAACTCCGCTGCTCGGAATGCCGACAACAGCGTCTCCGTTCTCGATCTTGTAGCCGGTAACAAGGTCTTCTTTTGCAGCAATTCCTATGCAGCTGCCCGCCAAGTCGAACCCTCTCACGATCTCTGGGAGGCTCGCGGTTTCGCCGCCTACTATGGACACGTTAGCTATCTTTGCTCCTTTTGCGAGCCCTTGCCCGATTTGATCGGCAATAGAAGGCTCAATGCTCTCCATTGCGAGGTAATCGACAAAAGCCATAGGCTCCAACCCCATTGCGTAAAGGTCGTTCACGTTCATTGCCATGCAATCTATTCCGATAGTCTTCCAGTTTCCCATTTCTGTTGCGACGAGAACCTTCGATCCCACGCCGTCTGTGGTGATACCAATAATGAAATCGCCCATGTCCAAAAGTCCGGCGTAGGCGCCTTCGATGTTGATCGGGCTTCCTCGTCCCTTCTTCTTGGTCTTGAAATGCCTCCGAAGGGCTCTTATTGCCTCTTCTTCAGCGCTGATGTCTACTCCTGATTCTGCGTATGTGCGGGGGTGCTGCGAATTCATAACAAAACCTGCGCGTTAGGAAATAGCTAGTTGAGGTGAAAGTGCACTACCTCGCGGGCCAACCGCTCGTAAGCGTCGAGCGATTGATGTTCGTTTTTTCGAAGCATCTGCGCTCGGCGAAAAGCAGTTAGGGTTTGTACCTTAAAAAAAGATCGTTTGCAGCTCAGCAAAAACCGGCTTAGTGATAACGAGTTCTGCTCATCTGGATAGAAACTATTGCGGTCCAGAAAGCGAGAACTCGTCGTGAAGACTCTCCACAGCGCGACGTACTGAATCTCGTTTCAAAACAAAAGAGACGTTATACTCCGTGGATCCTTGGCTGATCATGATCACGTTGACGTTGATACTGCCCATACGGCTGAAAATCCTGCCCACTATGCCGGGCGTTCCTGCCATTCGAGAGCCGACGACGGCTATCGCACTCACGTCCTCGTCGCACGAAATCTCTTTGATGACGTTGCTGTTGAACTCATTCTTTAGCCCGTGCAGAGCATTCAAGGCGCTGCTCAAATGTCCCTCCTCGATGAGCACTGATATGTTCGCTTCACTCGATCCCTGACTTATCATAATGATATTAACGCCTGCGTCGGCAAGTTTCGTGAACACGTGGGCCGCAACGCCAATCGTTCCCGCCATTCCGGCCCCTGAGAGCGTAATAAGAGCGACGTTGTTAACCGCCGTTACTGCTTTAACGAAGCTTTGATCATTGGCGACCGTATGAACGATAGTCGTGCTCGCGCCGTTAGGGTTGAATGTGTTCTTAACGCGCACGGGGATACCCTTAGTTACGGCGGGTTCAATTGTTTTCGGGTGTATGACCTTCGCTCCAAAATAGGAGATCTCCATCGCCTCGGCATAAGACACCTGTGGCAGCGTGCGGGCAGTAGAAACGAGCTTAGGATCTGCGGTCATGATACCGTCAACGTCGGTCCAAATCCATATTTCGTCAGCGTCGACGGCGCTTCCGATAATTGACGCTGTATAGTCAGACCCGCCTCGACCTAGGGTTGTGATGATGTTGTGAATGTTGTACGCAATGAAACCGGTGATGACCGGCACGATGTTCACCTTGAGGAGAGGCACAAGCCGCTCGTGGACTCGTCGTTCAGTGATTTCCGTAGGGCGCGCGCCACGGTGCGTACTATCGGTTATGATACCCGCTTCTCCACCCGTTAAAAAGACTGACTGGACTTTGAGCGATTTCAATGCGCCAGAGACGATCGGAGCAGAAAGCCGCTCACCGAAAGACGAGACGTAATCGTACGATCGGTCAGTGAGCTCACCAAGGTGGTATATGCCCGTAAGCGCGTTTTTGAGCTCTTCTAGCCGTGTCTCTATCTCTGATATGACTTCGGTAATGATCATCTCATCTTCGATTGCGGCGTAGGTGGCGTCGAAATGCCTCTTACCGATCAGGTGAACGAATTCTGCGACCTCGGTAATCTCGGCATATTCACTGCTCAACCGCTCCGCTGTGGTCTGAAGCTCATCCGTTAAGCCAGACATCGCAGAAACGACGACAACAATCTCGTTTCCTTCATCATAATAGCGTCGCACGAGGTCTCCGACCTGCTTTATTCTTGCGCCGTCGCCGACCGAGGTGCCGCCAAATTTCATCACATATCTCATTTTATCTGAACTTCATAGGCCGCGTTTTAAGCTAAATTATCCTGTTTGCTTGTATTAAAGCCTTCTGACAGGATACCAGAGCTTCGTGGATATGACAAAAAGACTTTAGCTGCAGAAATGGCCTGAAACTGGTACTGCTAAGCGTGCCACTGCAGAGCTCCCGGTATTTTCGCCAGCACTCTTTTTTTCGCTAGAGGGCCCCTCAATCGTCTTGGCCCTGGTTACGTTCATTGATTCGCGACGCAATGCGCTCAGTATGAGAGCAGCTTGGCCTGCGTGATTGCTGTCCCAATCATCTGGCCCGTTTCTTTATCTATCTTGTTTACGCGCGTTGGACGCACCGCTGAGCGTCGTTTCGTGTATGGGATGCAATTCAGGAGTTTTTGCGTCTTCTTCGTGAGCTATGCCAGAGTAGAGCGGCACTCGAATCGTTCAAAATACGTTAAAAACGAAGATAAGGACGTAAACAGCGGCTACAAAAGGTACGGTCGCGATCGCCACGTATTGCAGGACGCCCCAGTCGAGGACTTTCCGACCATCGAGGGGCCCTATCGGGAGCAAGTTGAAGGCGGATAACCATATGTTGATCGCAAAGCCGTATATTCCAACGTAGCTAAGCAAACCCCCGGGGGGCGTCAGCAGGTACAGGAGCAGGTACAGCCCGCCTAACGCCAGATTAAGAAGCGGCCCGGCGGCTGATATTATCCCATTTTGTCGCTTGGTGATCTTTTGACCGTAGATCATGGTAGCGCCAGGAGCTGCAAACACGATGTGGGTTACATAGGCAAACAGGATCGACAGCCCTAGGGTGACATAGTTCGCTCTGAATTCAGACCAGAATCCATAACGCTGGGCCGTAAACTTGTGCAAGAGCTCGTGCAAGACAAAACTTGAGCCGACAACCAGAAGTGGCACTGAGAGTGTAAGAAGGATAGACTCCAATGATGCGTTCGACAAGCTGGCTGCGCTAAACGCAAGATAGAAGGCGAATGACACGCCCAACCACGCCGCGAATAGATCAACGAGTTCTTTGCTGCTTGTTGAATGCCGTATCATGTGCCCTATGCGAACCACCCTGTAACGTGTGAGAGCGCAGTCTGCAAGATATCGTACGGGTTAACGCCCGTCATAGGAAATATCACCAGCAGAGCGATGAACGTCGCCAGAGAGCTCCCCACGTTGACCGCCACAGCAACCACGAGTATCCGAAAAAGCTTATTTGAGAGCAGCTCCCGCACAGATGTAGCCTTAGTGATTCCTGAAAAATCTTCGGTTCTAGGTGGCCGCTTGGCTGCTTCGATCAGCCCGGCGATTACGCCAACCTTGAGGAATGGGAGCGGAACAAAAGGGCTGAAGCCAGCGTATCCCGCTGACGCTGCGATGGCGAGCGGATGGCTTCTGCTGGCTGTGGCAAAGCTAGCGGCAAAAACAGCGTGAAGCACAAACCAGTACCCAAAGGCGAGCAGCACAACGCCAAGCGGAGCACCAGAAAGGAACATGAGCGCAAATAAACCTACTATTACCGCTAAAAAGACCATGCCCGCGATTTTTGTCAAATTCACGCGTCTTTTTGGGACCACGTTAAGCTCTTCAAGCGGCGGAATAAGCTCCGGATGGTTAAGGTAGCGCTTTATTCCCTCTTTGTGGCCGGCGCCGACGACAGCTACGACTTTTCCGCGTAGCTTGAGTAAATTTCCCGCGAGATACGCGTCCCGTTCGTCAACAAGCACCCGCGCAGCGTTTGGTGAGAACTGCCGCAATTCACTGACCAGCTGTGAAATAACATCATCGTTTGTGATGTCTTCGAGGTCTATTTCCTCGTCGCTCGTGGTAATCCCGAGAAGCGCGATAAGCATCTTCAGCTTCTCGATGAGACGCATCTTTGCCCAGAACCGAGCAATGGTTACGTTGATATCTCGATCGACGAGTGCTATGCTCGCTCCGACTCTCCCGGCCACTTCGATAGCGGAGAGCATCTCGCTCCCGGGCTTCACTCCGACTTCTGAGCCGAGCTTATTCTGCACATACGCAAGCAGCCAGTGCACTAAGAACTGATACAACCTGCCGCTTGAGAGGACATCCTTGATCGATGCACTTTGTTGTTCGGGGTGCGTCAACGCCTGGTACCGACCGGGGTCTAGCTCTACCGCCACCACATCAGGTCGTTCGGCTTCGATAGTGCGCCGCACCTCTTGAATGCTCTCTTCGGAGATGTGCGCAGTTCCGACAATGATGATCTCGGCAGGCTTATCAGGACTCTCATACATCGTGTGCTGCTTCCGCTATGCTTTGAGCACAGTGCCGTCAGGGCCGACGATCTGTTCTCGCGCCTCCCCCAGCAAGGTCATCGCGCTCGTGACGTCTTTTTGTGTGACGATCCCGACCACGCTGCCTCCTCGAACAACTGGAATCGCCTCCAGCCGCCGTTGGGCGAGCTTGACGAAGACCTCAGAGGCCTCATCATCGGGCGTTACGGGCTCAACGTTGCGCATCATCACGTTGCCTACCATGATGTCATCGCGACGGTTCGGAGGCACCTGATGCACATTAGTGAATGTAATTAGGCCTACGAGATTGCCGTTGTCAACGACAGGGTAACTTACGTGTTTGCTTTGAAACATTGTCTCAATCAGTTGGGTGATTGTCATCGAAGCAGGCACGGTCGCTACATCAGCCGTCATGATGTCGCGCACCTTAATGCCTGCAAGCGTTTGCGTAATCGTGGTCTGTCGCTCTTCATCAGACGCGGCGATGTAGATGAAGAACGCTATGATGATCAGAATCGGACTGATGAACAGTCCGACGATGCCCATCGCAACTGCAAAGACCTTGCCAACTTGGACGGCGGTATGCGTCGCCTGCAAGTAGGGCCGCCGGCTGGCAAGCCATGCCCTGAACACGCGTCCGCCGTCCATTGGAAATGCTGGGAGGATATTGAACCCGCCAAGAACAAGGTTGATATACGCAAAGTTCTGCAAGAACAGATTTGGCACGGTCGGGGTTGGCGCAAAGCTGAGTGCGAGAAAGAGCGCACCTAGGCCTAAGCTCACCAGTGGCCCGATTAGCGCAGTTCTGAACTCGAGTTTGGGATCTGTCGGGATTTCGATTGCGGAAACCCCTCCGATGAGGTAAAGGG
>Ga0208034_1000103_pt1 | contig 83855 bp, 58 predicted proteins | sample June2015DPH_8_10_FD_184699 | JGI IMG/M metagenome (GOLD analysis project Ga0208034, IMG submission 184699) | Peatland microbial communities from SPRUCE experiment site at the Marcell Experimental Forest, Minnesota, USA - June2015DPH_8_100... | ecosystem: Environmental > Terrestrial > Soil >... | reverse complement strand
GTGCGGTCGAGGGCGCGGTCGCCGTCGTAAACTGTACTAAAGAGATGGTAGAGGTAGGGAGAGTCCGGCGACCAGAGGTGAGGGTTCGCGAGCGGCGCGGTGCTTTGCTCGATCTCCGCGTGGCCCTGGGCGGCCGCGGTGGTGTGGCCTTTGAGCGCCGTCACCACTTGACCCTGGGCGTCGGTCACGACTGTTTCGACACGCAAGTCACAGGATGAGTCCGAGCTGTTATCGACCCGAGTGCGGACTTGCACGAGTACGCCCTTGCCGGTCTGCTCGGTCGTGATGCGAACGCCGCCCGCGGGAATATGGACGGGGTCGGTGACCGTGAGCAGGACGCTGCGGTAGATGCCACCATAATCCGCGACATTGGTTTCGTTGGTGGGAGCGATGAAGGGGCTGAGCACGTCATTCACGCGGACCGCAAGCAGGTTGGCCGCCCCACACTCGAGGGCATCGGTAATATCGAACTGAAAGGTGGTGTAACCGCCGATGTGCTGCCCGACGTGGTGGCCGTTTACCCAGACGTCGGTAATCTCGAAAACCCCGTTGAATCCGAGCCACACGCGGCGGCCGCGCCACTCGGCAGGAATTTCCAGCTTCCGGCGGTACCACCCGAGCCCGTGGAAATGGTCTGTGGTGGTGAAGGGGTTTTCCGCCGTGGCGTCCCAGGTATGGGGGAGGTGAACCGTGTCCCAAGCGGCGTCCTCGTACTGGGGCTTTTCGGCGCCCACAAATTCTGCTTCGACCGCACTGCCGGGGGCAACCTGGCGCTTGAATCGCCAATCCCCGTTGAGGCGAGCGGAAACGCGCAGGTTCCCCACGGCCTCGCCTTCTTCCCGGCCTGCAGCCGATTCCCTCGCGTGCGCAATCAGACCCGGTAGGCGGTCCGCGGCGACGGTGCCGATCACAGATGTTCCGATGAACTGCCGTCGTGACATCCCTTTATTAGCCATTTATGCTAAATCCTCCCTATGTATTGAGTGTCCCTTCCCGGAGTCCTATTGCCTCTTTCTTCTGGAACGCGATCGGAGTGGCCATGCTCGGCCGATTCTACACCGAAAGGCATTCCGGCCTATCGTGAAAAGGAAGTGGAAATCTATTAAGCACGGGGGATTCTCATTACTCACACAGACCATGCCACATGGCGCACCGCGCTTCGCTGGGCCCTTGCCGCAGAAAGATCTCTTACCTCGCGCAGTCTTTGCTCACCTCGGGCTGAACATTTGTGGAAAAGAGAAATGATCCCCGTCAAATCGAGTTTCCTTGTGCTGGGCGGATCCTAGGCGTGGCAAATGGGAAAGGTTTTTTCTATCGGACTCCGTGCTGTTAATGTTTTTTGTCTTGCACTGGGAAATTTGCACGTTCGCACCTCCGACTAACTAGCGAAACTCCAGGATGGCGGTTTCGCCCGCGGGAAGGATCACTCCACGTCCGCCCAGAACGCTCTCGGCCCGCCTTGAGCTTGCCCAGCGATTTGCCGTTGAGGAACAACTCAACCTCGTCGCAAGCCGACTAAACACGAACCATGCGGGGCTGTTCTTCTTTCCCGGGCCATTAGACCCCCCACACTTATCTTGAATGGTCCTCGACGGACTCCCCCTCGCGCTTAGAGACTAGCTGGAGGGACGTCAATCGTGGTTCCACCACCACCACCGTGGCCGCCGGATGGGCGCCGATGGCAACGGTGTGTTTGCCCGGTTCCGCGAACTGCACATACAGCCAGAGTAGCCGTTTGCCTTCACCGGGCGCTAGGGCGATCCGCTGATAGCCCGAACAGTCACCCGCCCGAGTATAGGAACTGCTGGTCCTTCAGGATGCTTTTACCAGAGGCTGCCGCATTCTTCACTGTCACACTGACTTGGAATTCGCGGTTGACCTCAACCTTGCTTGGATCCCTGAAGGCGAGGTATCCAATCTTCGGAGTCACCACCCTATTCGGTGAGGCGAGCGTCACTTCTTTGGGCTTCACGTTCCCGCCGTCAATCAGCAGGTAGGGTTCCTTTCCGACGAGCAGCTTTGAGCGGTAGTTTACTGCCGCACGAATACATCAGCAGGCTAACTCATTGATTTATCGAGAGAAGCACCGTGAACGCGACGTATTGCCCAACTCGGTGGACAGGACGCATGGGCCGTGGGTCAAGCCTTGCCTCATCTACGGGCCACCAGGCAGATTCCACCGCTTCACAGTAAACTACCGCTAGAGAGGGCGGTCGAGACGGTGGCATCTTTCGATCCCCCCTACGCACCTCCACGCTACCCTACCCACGCCGTCGCCTTACCTAGAAGCTATTTCAAAACCCTCCACAAGACGATCATGAAGCAGGCGATATGAAAGAAGGCTTGATAAATCGTCAGGGAGCGGTCGTAGCGCACCACCAAGCGGCGGAAGTTGCCGAGCCAAGCGAAGGTGCGCTCCACGGTCCACCGTGATTTATAGCGACGCAGCGCCCGACCGTCTTGGGTCGGGGGTTTCCGTCGGTTCTTACGATGCGGGGCGATCAACTCGATGTCGCGCTGGGCTAGTTGCCGGCGCAACGGATCGCTATCGTAGCCGCGGTCGCCGATGAGCCGCTCGGGGTTTTTGCCGGGGACGCCCAGCCTGATGCCGCCGCCCTACCCGGATCGTCGCCAGCGTCGCCTCGACGAGATTGACCTCCGACGGGGAGGCAGAGTGAAGGTAGTTTCCCAAAGGAAGACCCTGGCCGTCGACCACCACCATCCACTTCGTCCCCTTGCCCCGCTTGGTTTTGCCGACTCCCGCGCCCCCTTTTTGGCGAGAGCGAAACTGCTGTCCAGAAACGCTTCGCTCCACTGCAACTGCTGGCGTTCATTCAACTCGGCCAGAAACGCCCGCCAGATCGTCAGCCAAACCCCTTGCCCCTCCCCGTCCCGCAGCCGCCGCCAGCAGGTCGACGGGGAGGGAAACTCCTCCGGCAAATCCTGCCAGCGCGCCCCGCTCCGCAGGATCCACAAGATCCCCTCCAGCACAGGGCGGTCGCCGGTGGGAGGGCGTCCACCTCGCGGGCGCGGGGGACGTCGGGGTAGCAAGGGTTGGATCTTTTCCCATTGGGCCTCGGTCAACGGCCGACCCAATCGCGCCATTCGTCCTCCTCCTGACGCTAGTCATAGCGATGATCCGCTCCTACAAAAACAACTACTGCAAATTCACCCTGTTGTACAGGGTTTTGAAATGGGCTCTAGCATTTCCGAAAGGATACGATAGAAAACGAAGAATAAAATAGTTGACAAAGCAACATAAAAGGAATATAAGCTCGCTCGGAGAGATTGTGATCAAGAAGAACGGGGGCTATGGTTTCCCTAAGGTCTGGCAAGTACGTCCCCAGGAAGCCACCGAGCACAGACCAGCGCCTAGCGATGAACCTGATCAAAGGAGGTACTTTATCATGAGAAAGGTGGCTGTTCGTTTTTGGAGGCCGATAGCACCGTTGCTCATCGTCGCATTTTCGCTAACGTTGACAACTTTCTTACAAGCCCAGGTGACCGGAACTCTTAGCGGCTACATCACGGATCCGACTGGCGCCGCGGTTCCCAAGGCTTCAGTAACTGCCACATTGGTGCAACAGAACGTTACCCGCACCGTGGAATCGAACGCTGAAGGATTCTACAATTTCGCAGCCTTGGCGCCCGGGGTTTACACATTGACTGCGGAAAAGGCAGGCTTCGAAAGACTGGCCAGGACCGGGGTCACCCTTACCGTTAACCAGAACGTGCGAGTGGACATGAACCTGAACCTGGGCGCGCTGACTCAAGAAGTAACCGTAAACGCAGAAGCTACCCTGGTGGACACACGGTCGCCCACCGTGTCGGGGTTGGTGGATGACAGTCGGATTGTGGACCTCCCTCTTAACGGTCGCAATATTGTGAGCTTGTCGGAGATATTGCCAGGGGTGCTCAATGTCTCTGCGCCCCAATCACTCTATGATGCGCGCGGCGGTCCAACCATGAACGTCAATGGCGGCGAGTTTGACATGAACAATTTCATGTTTGATGGCGCTTACTTCGCCAACCCGTCACGGAACACCGGCATGAACTATCCTCCCCCTGACGCCATCCAGGAGTTTCGCATTGAGACCTCCAACTTCTCGGCGGAATACGGACACAACATCGGATCTCAGGTCAGCGTGGTCTCAAAGGCAGGGACGAACAGCTTTCATGGATCTGCCTGGGAGTTCTTGCGTAATGACGCGCTCAATGCCCGGAATTTCTTTTCTTCCACGGTTCCGGGAGAAAAGCAAAACCAGTTCGGCGCGGCAGCCGGCGGGCCGATCCGCAAAGACAAGCTCTTCTTTTTCGGCTCCTATCAAAGCTTGCGCGATCACCCGCAAGCCGTGGGCAACGTAGTGGCCCTCCCTTCCAGCAGCGAGCGGAGTGGCGACTTCACGGATCTCCTGCCTGGGACAGTTTTGACCGATCCCGTGAGCCCACTCACGAATCAGCCTTTTGTCGATTCTAGCGGGGCAAGTTGCGTCAGTAATAACATCATCAATCCAAACTGCATCAGCCCGGTGGCGACAAATCTCCTCAAATACGTTCCTCAGTCTTCTACGGGCAGCGTTGTGAGCTTGGGAGCAAGTCCTGTTACGGACGATATGTACCTTGGCCGGGTTGACTGGAACAAATCTTCCAAGCATTCCCTATTTGCTCACTTCTACGTAGACCATAACAGTCTTCCCATTACTCCCTTTCAAGGAAACGCAAACTTAGCGTACGATACGACCGGCTATATCGATGGAGCTGCTGTGGCAGAGACCGATATGGCCACGCTGGACGACAACTACTCGATCGGTCCCAATCTTATTAACCAAGCCGTCGTCTCCTATTTGCGCACGACTTCAAATGAGTACAATACCAACACCATCGCTCTCAGCCAACTGGGAATCAATATGCCCCAATACCTTGCCGGCGGAGCGGTCGATGTGGGCGTAGCGGGGTCTTTTGACCTCGGTTCGGGGTACGATACGCGCTTCATCAACAATAACTACCAATTCCGCGATACGCTAAACTGGATGAAGGGCCGACACAGTTTTAAGTTCGGTGGCGAGGTGATCCGTTTCCATTTCATCCAGAGGTGGATTGGTTCCCCTGATTTCTCGTTCAACGGATCGCGCTCCGGAGATCCGTTCGCGGACTTCATGCTCGGGGCGTACGGATCCTTGGGCCTGCAATTTGGCGTCGTTCAGAACGACGATGTTCAGACTAGCCCGAGCCTCTTCTTCCAAGATGAATTCAAGGTAAAGCCGCACTTGACCCTTACCTATGGCATTCGCTACGAGCCCATGTTGCCATGGTACGATAATCACAACATGCTCGAAGCACTGAAGTTCGGAGTCCAGTCCACCCTGCAGCCCAATGCCCCACCCGGAATCCTTTTTCCTGGCGATCCAGGCGTCACGTCGAGCTTAATACCTGCCGACCTGAACAATTTTGCTCCGCGGCTGGGCTTCGCCTGGGACGTTTTCGGCAACGGGAAGACGAGTGTCCGGGGAGGCTACGGTATATTCTATGACTCCATCAAGGCAGATGCTCTTTCGCAGCAGAACGCACCGTTTGCCGGAACGACTGAGGCCTATAACGGCCTCATTTCCGATCCTTTTAACTCCGTGGGGCAGGTCACTCCACCCGTAGTCCCCTCTGGCCAATTTGACTGCACTCACATTACTCAGTATCCGGGCCTGAATTGTCCTCTGTTTCCCTTGCCCATACTTGGCTACTGGATGGATGGTGGCCTGCGGACTCCCTACGTGCAATCCTGGAACCTGACGATCGAGCGTCAGCTGACGCCGAATATCATGCTGCAAGCCAGCTATGTGGGCAAAATCGGGACCAAGATTGAAGGATGGCGCGATTTCAACCCTGCGCAGTTCATCAACGATCCGGTGACCGGGGCTCCGCCATCTCTGAGCAACGTCGACGATCGCGTGGCCTACGAGCCGGGAATTCTGTCACCGGGCAGCGTTATAGATGGGAATGACAACCGCAGTTGGTATCACAGCTTGCAGGTGCAAGTAACGAAACGGATGAGCCGAGGTTTCTCGGTGACCGGGTCATACAGTCTAGCCAAGTCTATTGACTTGGAATCTTACAACATTTACCAGGCCGTTTATGCCGATCCCTTTAATCTTCACAACGACCGAGGCCGGTCTGACTGGGATCGTCGCCACGCCGCCGTGGCCTCGTGGGTTTGGACCCTGCCGCTGAAGTTTAGTAAGCCATGGAAGAACACCCTTGTGGGCGGCTGGAGCATCACTGGAATCACGACGGCTCAAAGCGGCGCGCCCTTGACAGTCGAGGAGGGCGAAGATATCGCCATGGTCGGAACCACCGCAGGGAGCTCCGGATTCCAGTATGCCCAGCGGACCGGTGCTTCGGTGACCCTGAGTCATCCTAACCGGGCCGCGATGGTGGCGCAGTTCTTCAACACCGATGCTTTTGTCCCGACCAACCTCGTAGCCCCAGGAACAATCGGCAACTCAGGACGGAACACCATCAGCGGTCCGGCACTAAGCAACACTGACTTCTCCATATTCAAAGACTTCGCCTTCAAGGAACGGTACAAGGTGCAATTCCGGTCGGAGTTCTTTAACGTCTTTAACCAGGTGAACTTTAACAATCCAGATAATACGGTTGATGCCGGCCCGGGTGTCTTTGGCGCAATTCTTGGCGCTAACTCCGGACGAGAGATCCAATTCGCCCTGAAGTTTCTCTGGTAAGGGGGCTCTGTCCGGGTGCACTCTAAATCCGCAGGAGGCTGCCGGCAGGGAATGTGCCAGGGCGAGGAGACTCAGCCATTTCCCTTCTCCTCGCCCTGGCCTAAGCCCGTCTGAGTATTTGTAACTCGAGTGGAAGTGTCCCCCCTCACCGCCACAGGTCACAAGATGCTGCCTCATTTGAAAGGACCTGGGACGCTCCGCTTTCCTGGCCTGCCTGTTGGGGTCACATGCCACAGGGTGCTTGCTAACAAACTGTCCGCACCTTTTCGCTAGGCACCCGGCGGACAACGGTATGGTACGTGGAAAGGGATGAAACCATCTCGGGCACAAATACAGGTTCGCGATCATGTTTCAGCCGCCTAGTCATGGAGCGATGAGGTCCCAGGCTTCGATATGGGCTTTTACGTGGCTGCTCGGGGGATTGGTGGCGTTGCACGCGCAGAGCCCTGTCGAGCAAGCCCGCCAACATTTTGACGCGGGGACCGACGCCTACAGAGCACACGATCTGGACAAAGCCGAAGAAGAGTTCCGCGCGGCGCTCAAGATCCGCGTCGAGTACCTCGAAGCTCAGGAGAATCTCGCCATTACTCTGGCGCGTAAAGGCAAGTTCGATCTTGCGATTGAGGAGATCAAGAAAGTTCTTTACGCTGATCCTCGGTCGGCTGAGGCTTACGTCGACTTGGGTCTGATTCAATTTCTAAAGGGCGATCAGGACTCAGCGCTCAACGAATTCCGTAAGGCCATCAGCCTTGATCCCAAATACCCCGACGCTTATCTCCAATTGGGATTGGCCTTGCGTCAAAAAGGCGATCTTGACGGAGCGATTTCGACTTTTGCCGCCGGAGCACGCACGGCCCCCAATAACGCGAAGCTACACTACGAGCTCGGGTTCACTTTGAGCCGCAAGGGTGAGTTTCCCCAGGGGCTCGAGGAATTGCAACGTGGTCTTACTCTGGAGCCCAACGACGTGGACGCCCGATACATTCTGGGGCAAACTCTCCAACGACTGGGGAGGGAGAAAGAAGCCCAAGCGGCGTTTGCAGAGGTCCAGCGCCTGCACCAAGTCGAGGGGGATAAGGCCGAAGCAAGAACCCAACGCGACCTCGGGCGTCAGCAGCTTGCGCGCGGTGACCTTGCGTCAGCGCGGAATTACTTCGAGACCGCAATCCGCAAAAACCCGGACTTCGCCGAAGCCCACAAAGACTTGGGTGATGTGTTCGTGAAACAGGATGAACTGGACATGGCGGAACAGGAGTTTCGAGCCGCGCTCAAGATTGGTCCTCAATACATCGAGGCACGCCAGAACCTTGGGGTCACTCTGGCACGCGAAGGCAAGTTGGACGATGGTATCGAAGAGTTCAGGAGAGTCATTGCGGCTCGCCCTCTTTCCCCGGAAGCCCACAATGATTTGGGCTTGGCCTTGTTGAGGAAGCAGGACCGTCCGGAGGCCCTCGGGCAATTCCGGAAAGCGGTAGAGATCGATCCTGACTACGCCGAGGCGCGCAACAATCTGGGCTTGCTCCTGGAAGAGCAGGGCGATGTGGAGGGAGCAATGGCGGAATATGGCTCGGCAGTGCAATCCCATCCCGACTATGCCGACGGCCACAATAACCTGGGACATCTGCTCGCCAGCCAGGGCGCGTTGGATGCGGCCGTCGCTGAATACCGGGCTGCACTTCGTCTCCGCCCCGACTTTGCCCAGGCACACACCAACCTTGGGCTCGCGTTGTGGAAAGAACACGACCTGGAGGGGGCCGAAGGAGAGTTTCGTGCAGCCTCGAAGTTGGGAAACGTGGACGCGCACTTGGGCCTGGGAGCTCTCCTTGATGAAAAAGGCCAGCTCGACACTGCAATCGCTGAGTACAGAAAGGTGGTCGAGGCTGATCCGAAAAATGCCGAAGCGCATTACCTCATCGGGCAGACACTGCTCCAAAAACGCGAGCCGGAGGCAGCCATCACCGAGCTGCGACAAGCCTTGGTCCTTGAACCAACACTCGGCGAGGGATACATAGCCGTGGGCACCGCCCAGCGGGAAGAAGGCGATCTTGAGGGTGCGGTTTCGGCGCTTCATTCCGCCCTGCGCCTGGACCCCCAAAGCCCTGAGGCCCATTACCAGCTCGGGTTTGCACTTCGCCGAAAGGGTGACCTCAGCGGAGCTCTGGGGGAACTCCGGCGTGCCATCTCCCTAAAACCCAACTATGTGGAAGCCCGGTACCTTCTGGGGCAGACGCTCCAGCAACTGGGAAAGCCCCAGGAGGCGCAAGCCGTCTTTGCAGAGGTCGACCGTTTACAACGAGTTGATGCGGATGTTGCAGAAGCAACCGTACAGTACAACCTCGGCCTTGGGGACATTCAAAAAAGGGATCTCGCCGCTGCACGCGACGCGTTTCAGGCGGCCTTGCGCCATAAAGAGGATTTTCCCGAAGCTCACACGAATCTGGGTGGTGTCCTCCTCGAGCTTGGCGACGTCGATAGCGCCATCGGACATTTTTGGGCGGCGATCGACTTAAGACCTGATGATGCCCGCGCCTACTACAATCTGAGTTTGGCATTCAAAAAGAAGGGGGATCCCGCGGCTGCGCAGGAGGCGCGAAAAAAGGCCCTTGAGCTTGATCCCCGCCTGGCTCCCTCTGCGCCCGCCGGTCGTCCTTGAAGATACAACGCCCTCAAGGGCAGAATGCCCTTATCTCGGAGGCTGTGTCGCGCCAACTGGGGAGGTGGAGTCCGCAACCCTCACGTCAGGAACGGAATTCGGTCCCAGCCTGTTCGCGTCATGTCTTTCCCGGGACCCAGTCATCGGCGGCGCTCATGGAGCGCCGCTAAACTAGCAAAGCCAGACACACGGAGGAGAAACATGCGTCCACAGAAAAGAACGGTCCGCGTTATCGGATTCGGTGTGCTATTGGCTTCATGGATAGCTGCGACGGTCGGCCTCCAGGCCCAGACTTCAGACAGCGGTCATGCCTCGCGGCCTAAGGTGAGAGACACGTCCCTCCAGGAGCTGCGAGTACGCACCTCACTGAATTCGGGGTGGTTGTTCAAACGACAGGCATCGCCAGGCCCCGCTGACGAGGCTAAATTCTTAAGAGCCGAGCAGCCCGGTTACGACGACAGCTCGTGGGAGAAGATCTCCCTGCCCCACACCTGGGACGCCACGGCGGACAACCCTTTTCCGTCCACCCGCCACTTTCGAGGCATAGGCTGGTACCATTGTAGGTTGGACCTCCGGCCCGAGTGGCGCGGACGACGCATGGCCCTGGATTTCAAGGGTGTCTTTCAAATCGCCGATGTGTGGGTGAACGGCAAAGTTGCGGGCCGACATGTCGGGGGCTTCACCGGATTTCAGTTCGATATCACGGACCTTCTTAATTGGGAAGGGCCCAATATTCTCGCGGTCAAGGCAGACGATACGCTCGACCCGGAAATCGCTCCTGCCAACGAAACCAACGTGGTCGATTACGGCGGGATTTATCGCAGCGTGTCGCTTCTGGTTACAAACCCGCTTCACATTGCGCCCAATGGCACTTGGGTTACGACCGAACAAGCCGGAGACACCGCTGTCGTCCGGATTCGCTCCTGGATCCATAACAGCAACGCGTCACCCGCCAATGCTCATCTGGAAACGAAGATCCTCGACGCCTCCAACCAAGTCGTCGCCAGCCTCGAAGGGAGCGCCACGGTTGCCCCGGGTGAAGACAAAGAGTTCGATCAGAAAACACAACCCGTCTCGAACGCTCACCTCTGGTGGCCAGAAACACCTTATCTCTATCGAGTGGAGAGCACGGTTTCAGATGACCATCGCGTTACTGACCGCTTTTTGACTCCGTTTGGAATCCGTTTCATGGGCTATGACCCGGCGGCGGGATTCACACTGAACGGCAAGCCTATCAATTTGCATGGGGTCGATCGGCGACAGGACTACGGATTTCTGGGTGATGCGGTGCCCGAGGTCGTCGGAGCCAGGGATGTTCGGATCATGAAAGAAATGGGTGTGAATTTCCTCCGCACATCTCACTATCCCCAAGACCCCGCCGTGCTGGAGGCCTGCGATCAGCTCGGTATCCTGGTGTGGGAGGAGATCCCAAACATCAAGATTTTCATTTATCCCGCCGCAGGCGACAGCCATACTGGCGAGCTTTACACCCAACGCTTCCCGCGGGCATTCATGCAAAACCTCAAGCAACAGTTACGGGAGATGGTGGAACGCGACCGCAACCATCCCGCGATCGTCATCTGGGGCCTGGCCGACGACCTGAGTGGATACCACTTCCCCGAAGATTTCGCCGAACTCTCGAACGCTGCTCATGCTCTCGACCCCACCCGTTGGACCGCCGGTCGCGCTCCGCATGTCACCGACATTATTGATGCTACCACCTCCACCGCCGTCGACTTGCTGCGCGAACATCAGGAGCACCCAGAACGAAAGTATATATGGAACGAATGGGGAGCCTTCGCATCCCAGCGAGGGCTGGAAGGCGCTTCGGTCGTCATCGAGGGAGAGAGCGTTTCGATGGCGGATAGCGAGGCTGCGCAGCTCCTCGAAGGGTACTTAATGCAGTGGAATGCCTTGCCCTGGCTGGGGACGGCGAAGTGGTGCATGTTCGATACCGGTGAGGTCAATGCGACCCAAACGCGGACGATCTGGGTCGGGCCAAGACCCGATGGAAAAGTCACCTTCCGCTGGCCATTTAACGACTACCTGGGCGTTTCGGATATGTGGCGTCTCCCTAAGGACGGATTCTACTTCTTGCAGAGCCAGTGGACCGAGAAGCCCATGGTGCACATCGTAGGTCACTGGACATGGCCGGGCCAGGAAGGACAAAGACGTCAAGTGCGAGTCTATAGCAACTGCGATAGGGTGGAACTCTTGCTGAATGGCCGAAGCCTCGGGGTGCACATGTCGGCGAGTAATGAGCAGGTCTGGCAGGATTTTCGCCGGTTGATTGACCGTCAAAGAACCCTCCGGGATCAGCAGGATGACTACAGCGAAGTCCCCTTTGGCGGTGCGACTTTGCGCCACCCGCCGTTCGTCTGGGACAAAATCCCTTACGAAAGCGGCGGCTTGGTGGCGATCGGCCACAAAGGTGAAGATACGGTACAGGAGGAAGTGCGGACGGCTGGCTTGCCCACAAGAATTGTTCTGAAGTCCGAGAAATCCACCCTCGCGATTGATCGTGAAGATGTAAGCTTTCTGGAGGCCGAAGTGGTGGATTCGAACGGGACGATTTTGCCGGACGGGCACCCATGGATTCGCTTCACCGTGGAGGGGCCCGGACGCTTGCTCGGCGGCACCACAGAAATTGACGCGATTTCCGGCGTGGCTGCAATCAACGTGCAGACGGTGGGCCAGCCGGGTGAGGTTGTAGTCACTGCTGCCGCCGACGGATTGGAGCCTGGCTCAGTTCGAATTCAAGCTGCGGAGGAATAGCGAGAATTCGGCGCGGCCTCACTGGATATGAAGCCCTTCGCGGACGTGGAATAGCCGCATACAAACGAATCGAAAATGCGCCACTTCTTGAGGGCGAGACTCTTAACTAAAAGCAAGAGCTGAAGGTTAAGAATCGAGTGATGGCCCGGTCGAAATAGGTTATCGGTAGACCGTGGCGTTCCGCGAATATTCCATCTCGTCGCGTTTGCCCTTAGCGACCGCTCGCACTTCAACACGCCCCAAGGCGAGCCCGGGGCAGTAAGCACTGATCCTCGCTCGTCCCACGCGCGAAGTTGCACGCATGGCGATGCGCGTCATGCCGGCCACGGCCTCCCACTCGAAGCCCGTGGCGTGCCCCGCCCAGGTTTGCGGCAACAGCTCACCCGGGCCGTAACAGTTGAACGCGATGGCGTTGCAAGCGCTCGGAACCACCGTGCCATCCTTATCCACGACCCTCGCTGTGATATAGGCCAGACTCTCGCGGTCGCCGGAATTAACCTGCGGTACGTCCGACTCCAGAACGATGCGGGCCGGCGGGCCAGCGGTTTTGCGCTCATCGGTAAGAGGCTCCCCTAGAAAATACGCAACCGCCTTCAGTGTTCCGGGCTGGTAGGGCACGACCCACACTCGGGGTGGGTGAAGAAGGCCCGGGGCTTCCCCTCCCTTCTTTACGCCCAACGATTTCTCGTTGAGAAAGAGCTCCACCTCCGCGGCATTGCTGTACACCTTCACTGATTTACTCTTGCCTTCGTCTCCAGGCCATGTCCAATGACCGCAGATGCGGAGCGTGGGTTTGGAACTCCACTGGCTCCGATAGAAGTAGAAGACGTCTTTGGGTATCCTCCAGGCGTCGGCCATGCCGAATGTCACCAGATGCGGAATCACCGGATCGTATTCCTCGCCGTCGTAGTCAAACTGATGCCATAGAGTGCTTCCGGCGATCCACGGACGAGGATTGAGCTGACTTAAGAATTCCTCATGCAGCACGCAGCCCAAGTCTTCGCTCTCCGGCCCCATTCCATAAATGCCCCGCCCAATACCCGCGACGGTGTATTCCTCGATCATGTACTTCCGTTCGGGATGCAGCCGGTGGTCCCGGTCGTCGTCTTCCCATGTGGAGTACAGTCCCACGACGTCAAGCATCTCCTTGATGGCTTCGACGCGTGGATCGTGCATAGTCACAATGCGGGTGGGATCCAGTTCGCGGTATTTCCGGATCACCGTCGTCACCACGCGCGTGGCGACGTCATCGGGAGAATCGATCTCGCCGCAGAATCCGTACATGAGAACGCACGGGTGGTTGCGGTCGCGGAGGATCATCTCTTCTGCTGACTTGGCCTGAATCCTCAGATACTGCGGCGTGTCTGCCACCTCCTCCCCAATAAACAATTCCTCCAGCACCAGGATTCCCAATCGATCGCAAGCCTCCATCACCGCAGGGTCATGCGGGTAATGGCTGGTCCGGAAGAAGTTCGCGCCCATATCACGGATGACTTCCATATCTTTAACGTGCCGCGAATTGGGCAGAGCATTTCCCATCCCGGGATAGGATTGAAACCACGTCGTTCCCCGCAACTGCAGCCGCTTTCCATTCAGGAAGAACCCTTGCTTAGCGTCGAAGCGGAACCAACGCAAGCCCAGTGGAATCTCAATGGAATCGATGGGTTGTTTCGCTTCCCCAAGGTAGGCGCGGATCCGGTAAAGATGGGGATTGTCTGGAGACCACAGTTGCGGGTTATTCAGCGGCGCGATTTCTTGAGTGACGTCCCGGCTTGCGTGCCCGGAGACGGCAACGGAAGCAGTGGCGGCCCCCACGAGTTTGCCGGCAGGGTCGATAACCTCGTGGGTCAGGGATAGGCTTTTTGATTGACTGGTCGTATTGGTGACCGTCGAATGAACCACAACATCCGCCGACTGCTCGCTGACCCGCGGCGTTGCCCAGTAGACCATTGATACGTAAACGGGCTCCGAGACTCGCAGCCAGACGTCGCGATAAATCCCTCCGTAATGTGTCACGTCGGTCTTCACGGTGGGTGAAATGTCGGGATTGTAGAGGTTGTCGACTTTAACCGTAAGCACATTGACTTGGGGGCCGAACTCCTCGAATTCGGTGATATCGAATTCAAAGCTCGTGTATCCGCCCTTGTGTTCGCCCACGCGGCGGCCGTTCAGCCAGAACTCCGACACCTGATTGGCGCCTTCGCATTCCAGGAAAAACCTCTTCCCCCGCAGGTCTTCGGCGAGTTGGAAATGCTTGCGATACCATCCGATGCCGCGGAAGTAGCCGGGGATCTCATCGCAACTATCGTGAGCGTTCCAGGTGTGCGGCAAGTCGACTGACTCCCACCAGGAATCATCGTAACCAACCTCATAAGCGCTGCGGAAAGCTGGTTCGATCGCCGCCCCAGCGGAAGTGTCACGATCGAAGGAACCCAGCTCTCCGCCCCCATGTTCTTGACGGCAAAACAGCCAGCCGGCATTGAGGTTCTCGCGCCAACGCGGCGTGGGTTGCGGTCCGATGCTCTCCTCGACAGGCGCGGCCGAGCGCACCCGTCTTGATAATGCCGGAAGTGCTTGAGAAGCCGCCATCCCCCCGGCCACACTGCCCAGGAATTCTCTACGTTTCATGCCTTCCCTCCACTATGCCCGATTCCGCAACGTCCCGAATCCCCTCACAAGAGCCACTACCTCAGCTCTTGCGCGATGAGGCAGGCCACTTACTTTGCCGGGATCCGGATGTGCACAGAGCCTGGCTCCAATTTCGGAGCCGCCGCAGTCACCACGATCTCTCCCGGTCTGCCGGTGGCTTGCACGACGATCGCCACGACCCCCGTGATGGAGTCGATCTCCGTGGCTCCTCTCAGCAGCCTTCTGGATCCGCTCACTTCGAATCGTACTCAAGGATGCGCGTCCGGAACTACCGTGCCGTTAGCGTCAACCACATCCGCCTCGATGAAACTCGCGTCCTCACGGTCAATATCGAGTGTCCCTTTCGCCGCTTTCACTGCAACGCGCACGGGTTTCCCCGCCGTCCGAAGTTCATCACGCGCGGTCTATGTTCCCCTGTTCTCCATTAATTGGATCGGAATTGATCACGCATCCTGCACGATATTGCCAGGTAGCTACATGGGAGCGAACAATATGACCGTCTTCCGGGGGGAACCCAAATATCACTCTCGTGCATATTTGAGAAAGCCCTGGATAGCTTCGCGGTCCTTGTCCGCTCGCTCTATTGCCTTGAGCGCCTGGAACCTCTCCAGGGCTTTCTGTGCTCGTTCTAGCTCGCCGATTTTCCGATAAAGTTCGGCCAATTTGTAGAAGGCGGCACTGGACCTCGGGTCAAGCTGGACAGCCCGTTCCAGTTCGCGCCGTGCCGTCTCGAGCCGGTTGCGCTTTTCAAGGACACTACCCAGCTCCAGGTGGGGTTCAGCCAATCGGCCATCCAGGGCAATGGCCCTCTCAAAATGCTGCTGCGCTTCTGCCAAGTCCTCCCTTGAGGACTGCTGCCCGCGTGCCGCGAGAATTCTTCCATAGAAAAACTCAGCCCAAGCGTCCTGCGGCTGCCTTTCGAGATAGCCGGCGAACCGCTGTGCAATCGTGTCCTGAAACGGCCCTGCCGCATCATAAGCTCGGCCCAAGAGGTAATACACCTGGGGATTTTGCGGAGCCATGTCGGCTGCGTGCAGGAACGCCTGTGCCGCCCCTGCATAGTTGCCCGCCAAGTAGTACGCCGCCCCCCAACCTAGCCACAACCTCACTGATCCCGGAAAATCCCTGGTGGCTGCCTTGAAGACTTCAATGGCCTCATTAAGGGACGACGCACGCACCAGCGATTGCGCGTAGTCGTAGCGATACTCCTCATTTTGCGGTTCGAGCTCCGCAGCGTGACGAAAGGCGGCCAGAGATTGAGACTTGTTGTCGCGACTTTCCTCGACATCGCCCAGCAGATTTTGCAGCTCCGCATTGTCCTTACGTTCCAGGAGGCTTGCAAGGAGCCCCGCCGCCTGATCCTCTTCGCCAGCACGATGGTAAGCCAGGGCCAAGTTGTAGTTCATCTCGTAAGACTCCGGCTGGGTCTCACGCAAACGCCGAAGCTGCTGAATAGCCAGTTGGTAGGCGCCTTCGCCGACCAGCATGGCTGCTAGTGCCATTCGCCGGGGATCTTTCTTATCCAACTGGCCGTCGAGCAGGGTTAGAGTCGCGGCGGCCTGCGCTTCGTGTTTCAGTTGCAGTTGCGTCTCGAGCAGGTTGGCAAGAAGCGAGGGATCGCGGGGCTTTATTTTCAAAGCCTTATCGAATTGGTTTAAGGCCGCGCCGGGCTGGTTGCCCAGGAGGAAGATCACACCCACACCATAAAGAGATTCGAAATCGTTTGGGTGAGAGGTCAGGACCAGTTCGAATTGGCGGCGGGCATCGTTCAGCCGCTTTTGCTTCAGGTAAAATGCTCCCAAAGTCCTGTGCGCCGGGATTAGGCCGGGCTTTAGTTCGAGAGCCTTTTCCAGATTCTTTCCCGCGGCGTCGAAATCCCCGAGTGCCAATTCGGCCATCCCCAGGAGACATTCAGCTTCTGCTGAGTGAGAATCGATTTCCAACGCGTGACGCGCCGCCTCGCATGCCTCCTGAAATTTCTCCCGCGCGAGCAACTCTTGTGCCTGACGGCAGTAATCAGCTACAGATTCCTGGGGTTTTGCGGTAACGGGAACATTTCCGACCGATAATCCACCGATCAAGGCGGCGGTTCCCCAAAGGATTATCGTGATGCCGTAAACCCCGGCAATGCTGTTTGAACAGTTACCCATTGCAAAGATGACAATAAAGATTCCCTTGAACACCCTTTGGGGACCTCAGTGTTGCCATCTTCGCCTCCTTCCTCAAGGAGCTGGAAATGAAACCACCGCAGAGCGCTATGGAGTACTGAACAGGGACACCGTTCTGCATGTGGAAGACACCGACCGCATACGCCTGAACTGTTACGGCCCGCCCTGGCAGACTGTCAAGGGCGTACTGAGTTTACTGAAAAAACATCGAGGGCACAACTTAGCTACCCTTGCAAATGTCGGTCGAATCAAAGCAAACAATTGCTGTGTGGTCAGTACGCCAGACTATGGTAACTGTCCGAGAGGTCAGCCACTGGTTCGACCAGTGAGACTCGAAGAGGTTTGACCGCTGAGCAGAGTAACATCCTCCTGCAAGGTGGCTTGATGAGAACCCATCCCAAAGGAGGATGTCATGTCAGATCTTTATCAGAGCCTATCCCATTCAAGATGGGACTGCAAATAGTGCGCCGGCACAAACCCGCGAGGTGTAGTGAATGAAAGAGTCACTCGATGAAAGGCTAGCAACCCACATCGGCCCTGAGTCATGCGGAGCCGCTCGCAAGGGTGGCGTCGAAGCGTTGACAGGGGAATGTGCGGGCCAGGTATTGAGCCGCGAAAGGTCCCAAACTCCGGGACGCCGACGCTATTATTTGAAGCGGAAGGCTGCACCTGGTGCACCGATACTGCGAGGTGCGCCGGGGTCCCGCGCGGTCGGAGACCCTGTGCACGTACGGAAGCGCCTCGCACGGGAACCGGGAGATCCCCTGTTTGCCCAGAGCAGCAAAAGCTCTGGGACGCACCGGGAAGTCTAAGGACACACGCCGATGATGAACGGACAGGGGAAGTCGGACAAACCCGCAGTAGCTGAGAAGTCCCCGAACAACGCCGAGCAACCGGGGGCGGAGGGGAGGGAGGGAAGGGGTTTGGCCAAAGGGAATCTGCGACAGCAAAACGCGCCCCGGACACCGAGCCGGACCGACGCGCACAGTGCGCTGGAGCGGGTACGTCGAGCAGCGAAAAGGGATAAGAGGTTGCGGTTCACTGCGCTCCTGCACCACATCTACCACCTGGAAACACTGCGCTCGGCCTACGGCAGCTTGAAGAGGGAAGCCGCGGCGGGCGTGGACGGGGAGACGTGGCGGCACTACGGAGAGAGCCTGGAAAACAACCTCCGGGAGCTAGCCGGGCGGCTGAAGCGTGGGGCGTACCGGGCGAAGCCGGTGCGGAGGGTATACATTCCCAAGGCCGACGGGCGGCAAAGACCGCTCGGTGTTACCGCGTTGGAAGATAAAATCGTCCAGCGTGCGACGGTCGAGGTACTGAATGCCATCTGCGAAACGGACTTCCTCGGCTTCTCGTACGGATTCCGACCGGGGCGCAGCCCGCATCACGCGTTGGATGCGCTCTACACGGGACTGCTGACGAGGAAAGTGAATTGGGTGCTCGATTTGGATATCCAGGGCTTCTTGGATGCTGCTTCATATTGCCCCTCGATTCATGAAAGCTCGTTGAAGAGCGTTAGATGCTGATCCACAACTTTGATTCGCAAGCCCTTACGCTGACCCTGCCTGACTAGCACGGCCGCGAGTTCGCCGCGCTTTACACGCTGCAACACGGTTTGCCGCGATACGCCGAGCTTCAGCGTGGTTTCCAACATGGGAAGATAGTCCGGGGGCGCCTGCGGCACGATGGGCGCTCGCAAATCATCCGTGATTCGAATCTGCCAAGGCGCGCCGGGAGTAACTTGCTCACCGGCGATGAAGCCATCGGCCAACCAGCGGTGAATGCTGGAGGTATTCATGCCGAGAACTTGCGCGGCCTTGCGGATGGAGACCAACTCCCCAGAGGGCGGCTCGGCGGGCGCTTGGAAACGCGGAATATCGCGATAGCGGCGCAGGCTGCCCACTTGGTTGGCGGTGAAGCGTTCCCCCATCGCGGTCTTGCGGCCTTGACGATTGAGGATTCCGGCGATGACTTCGTCGGGATAAAGAGCGGCCAGGCGGCGCAGCAGCGAGAGGGTATCTTCATCGGTGCGGGGGCCCATCGGCTGAAAGCGTGGGACAGGAACATCCAACGTGGTGAGGGCTCCGCCGCGCCAGCGCAGCGTCAGATGGGCGCGGCCTTCGGCACGCTTGAGACTGAGCGTAACTTCTTCCAGCAGGGTTCGCAGCAGTTCCTTGCGATCACGGTCGGTGGTGGTCGTCGCGTTCCAGACTTGACGAAGATCGCCGGCGAGCATCTGGAGACGCTGGAGTTGCTCGGGAGTAAGCGCCCGCGGGCGTTGTTCTTCGCGGCGGCGCAGTTCCACTTCGGCAGCCGCCCGGTCTCGCAGGCGGTTTTCCCATTCCGCCTCCAGACCGCGAGCGACCAAGCGATTCTCCGGTTCCACAGCCCGGTAGCGGCGTTCGGCCAGTTCCGCTTCATAGCGCGCCCGTTCTACTTCCAGTCGCCATTGCGACAAAGCAGCATCATGGTGGGCCTGGAGGTGCTCGACACTGAGCCGCCGGGCTTCGAGCGCGCCCGGGGTGACCGCCTCCAGAAAGGCATCAGACAGCGCCTTGTCAATTCCCATTCCGCCAACATTAAAGCAGTATACACCGCGCCCGTTGACGAGATCTTTCCCCGCGCAGTGGTAACCGGGAGCGGAGTTGCGGCCGCGGTAGTGGGTGTGCAAACGACGACCACAATGCCCACAGACAGCGAGGCCTTGCAACAAGGCGCAGCCCTCTCTCACCGCGCCTCCCGACTGATGAGGTTGGGGCCGAGTGTTGGCATCAAGCCGGGCCTGATTCGCCTGGAGGGTCGCCCAGTCGATGAAGCCGGGGTGGTGATCGGGAATGAGCACCGCCCACTGCTCCAGGGGAAGATGACGCAGGCGTTTTTTGATGGTCCCGTGATCATCGACGTAACGTTCACAGCGGGTCTTGCCGTAGGCGTGAGCGCCAGCATACACCGGATTGGTCAAGATGTGGTGGAGGGCCGTGTAAGTGGGGGCGACCCACCGGACTTCGCCTGCCGGTCCATCTTGCAGCGGGAAGGGCAATTGCTCGGAACGGAACCAGAGCCGGACGCGGCGAGCGGAGCCAAACTCGGCGAAGCGCTCAAACACCGCACGCAGGGCGCCGGTGACAGCCTCATCGGGATGAAACCGCACTTCGCCATCGCGTTCTCCCCAAACGAAGCCCACCGGCAGTCCACGGCGCAGTTCTCCGCGCGCCGCCTTGTTGCGGATGCCGCCATCCAGCCGGGCGCGCAGGACGTGCAGTCCGGCTTCGCTCATGGCGCCCTTTAAGCCAGCGACAGACAGCCCCGTATGTTGCATTTTGTGGATGCGCGGTGACGATTGTTTCTGAAGATAGCCCCAACTGCGGCCAGGTGGGTCGAGTAAAACGTGTTTTCTGGCGCGAGCGAATACCGTGGGTCGTGGTGCGATTCCGTATTGGGGGTGTGAGGGCTGTTCCTTGGGACTGGACAGACCTTCCGATTCCGCAGGCGGAACGCATCGCTTCCTCGCGGGACATGTCTGCCATCTTCCTCTCTCCGAGCGCCCTGCGAGACCTGGCTCGCTTTCTACACAGTCATGGCAGCAAGCCCGACAAAAGGCCATCCCATGATTGAATATTGTGGACACTTCTCGACATTGATGACATTTGCCCCCAAGCGAATCGCGGTTCACCGTGACTCGAAGATGGCTGTCATTCGGCTGCAAGGTCGGAGGAGGGCAAGAACTGTCCATAGCGGAGCAGGTTTGTCCATGTGCTCCCGAAGCTTCTCAATGCCGTCCGCCAGAAAATTTCGCTGGACAAATGCCGCCGTTTTGGATACGGTAGAATAGGTGAATGCTGCGGTCGGTGCGAGTAGACCAAGCGATCGGAAATTTACCCAGGGCCCCGACGCGGGCAGTTCTCATGGCTATGCCCGAATCCTTGACCTTTTGCGGACGCACGTTCGGCGCAGCCGAATTGGAATTAATGCGCCAGATCGCGCGGGAGTTTTCCGCTCTAGAAATCCATCCGGGAACCTGCGTCTTTCAACCGAACATTCGGGTGGCGTGATTCGCGTGGAGGTGTGCGCACTCCACCCGCTACGCCCAGGCTGGCTCGGGGCGAGTGAAGAGTCGGCTCCAAACGGCTAAAACGGCGCCCCGCAGGCCAGTTCTTGCGCCCGTGGCGGCCTCTGCGCTGGGGATTGCCGCTGGCTTCGCCTGGCGCTTACAGTATCCTGCCACCAAGCTCACGTTCGCGACCACGGCCGCCATCACCAGCTGCAGGCAGGTCTTGGTTCTCCCCAAGTAGCGACTCTGGCGAATGCCCAGCTGCACCAGCCGTGCGATCCGATGCTCCACCACCACTCGCTGGCGCAAGCTCTGCCGTCCCGCCGCGGTTTGGTTATGGACACGCGCTCGTTGCTGTAGGCCTTCTTCCGCCTGGATCGTCAGGGTGCGCGACCCTTTTCCCCGTACACATTTCGAGCGCAAGGGGCAGGCCTCACAGGTGGCGGCCGCAAACACCAAGCGTCCGCCCTGACCTTCTCCGGCCGAGCGATAGTCGTTGGTCGTCTGCCCCGCCGGACAGCGCACTTCCTGCTTCTCTAAATCGACCGCAAACTCCGTCTTGGGAAAACGATCGCCGTTGCTGGTGACCGGCACCTTGGCGGTCAGCACCCGCTCTTGGTCGGCAAAGGCGCGCCGCGTCGGGCCGCCCCCGTAAGCACAGTCGCCCACCGTTTCTTCTACCTCGGCTTCCATCACCCGCTCGGTTTGCTGCACCAACTCCAGCGCTTTCTCCTGGTCGCCGGCGTTACCCGCCAACACCTCCACCGCCCCGATCAACTGACTCTCCAGGTCCACCGCCACCGCCGCCTTGTGCCCATTGAAGCGCTTACTCGCACTCTTGCGCCCGTGCCGCATCTCCGGGTTAGACACACTTACCACCCGGTCCTTTTCCGTCCCCGATTGGATCTGGCAACCGCCCTCCGGCTTCTCTTCCACATCCTGCGCGATCAACCGCCGCAGCAACGCGGCCGCCGCGGCAATCGTTTCTGCCTGCTCCGCATGGGCCGCCTGCGCCTGCTCGGCCAAGCCCAGCAGCCGCCGGGCATCCTGCACGATCGCCGTCAACAACTCCTCGCGTTGTTTTTTGTCGTCCCAGTTAATCGCCGCCGCGCCTTTCAGGCTGCTGCCAAAATAGCGACTCAATCCCTGCCGCTCGGCCCACGCCGCTCCCCTCTCCGCTTCCACTTCCGCCAACCGGCAGGCCAGTTGTTCGATCCCTTCCGCCAGCAGATTGTAGGTGTCCTTCACCGCTCCCTTGCCCAAGATCGGCGTCGTGTCCAACGCCAGCCGGATCTTGCGACTCTGCAAGTAGCCCGCCCGCCGCGCCTCCTCGATCGACTTCTTCAGCAGAGCTTCTCCCCTCTTGTGCAGCACCAGCTTGGCCTCAAACTCCTGCAGCGTGCTCTTCTGCATCGGCACCTCTTCCATCTCCAACCCCAGCGCCACCTTCCAGCGCAGATCGTACTTGCTGCGATCGACAGCCTCGACAAAACTCACCTTTTCGTAGGCGCGCAGGAACAGGATGCTGATGGCCAGACTGGGAGGCACCGAGGTCCGCCCGTTATCGGTACAGTACAGGGCGGCGAAGTCTTCATCCCGGAACAGGTGCTGCCGGTTCTGCGCCAAGTACCCGTACAAGGTGTCGCGCCCCACATAATCGAGATAAGGCTCTGTAGCAGAATCTGTGGGTAAGAAGGGCCGTGGAAAAAGGCGCTACGTGGAAAAGTCCAGAAGCGGGACTTTCCCACTCCGCTTGGAAATCCCGCAAGAGCGGCGGGATTTCCACTTTTCCCACCGCCCCGGCTACGACGGTTAACGATTGGAACCCCACCTGGGAAAGAAGAATAGCTGATCGCCAGCGGAAGGCCTTAGTCTTCGGTTTGCGAGAACGTCAACCAAGCAACCGGGAGACCAGCTATTCAATTACAGGTTAAGACCATCCTCAATCGAATTCAACGGTTTGTGGGATTTGTTTACCAGGAAGTGCGGATGCAGGAACGGGGGCCGGCCATGGAGATCGAGATTACCTTGCAGCCTCATGGCGGCATCCGCGGGCGTTGTTCGCAGTGTCAGCGGCCGGCGCCTGGCTATGATCGACTGCCGGAGCGGCGCTGGCAATTTGTGCCATTGTGGGGCATCGCGACTTGGTTTCGCTACGCGCCACGGCGGGTGGAGTGTGGCGAGCACGGCGTGATCATCGAACACCTGCCGTGGAGCGAGGGCAAGCGCCCGGTGACGTGCGCCATGATGGTGTTCTTGGCGCGGTGGGCACGGCGACTGAGTTGGCGGGAGACCGCGCAGGTGTTTGGGACCAGTTGGGAGGCGGTGTATCGCTCGGTGGAATGGTTGGTGGCGTGGGGTTTGGCCCACCGGAACTTGCAGGGGGTGGAGTCGCTGGGCGTGGACGAAATTCATTGGGGCCACGGTTTGCGAGCCAACAACTTTCTGACCGTGATCTACCAGATCGACACGTATTGCCGGCGCCTGCTGTGGGTCGGGAAACGGCGGTCGCAGGCGACGCTGCGGCGGGGGCTGCAGGCCCTGGGGCCGAAGGTGGTGAAAGGACTGCGCTTTGTCTGCAGCGACATGTGGACACCCTACCTGCAAGTCCTGGCGGCGGAGGCCGGGCAGGCATTGCAGGTGTTGGACCGTTTCCACATCACCATGCATATGAATCAAGCGGTGGATCAGGTGCGGCGCGCCGAAAGCACCCGCTTGCGAGCGGAGAGCTCGCCGAAGGCGCAGCGCCTCAAGCACCTGCGCTGGCCGCTGCTACGCCGGGGCAGCCGCGTCCGCGGGCGGGCGCGCCAAAAGCTCAACGCCCTGCTGGCCAGCAAGCTGGCCACAGCCCGGGCCTGGGACCTCAAGGAGACCTTCTGCCATTTCTGGGGCTACAAATCCCTGACCTGGGCGGGAGCCTTCCTTGACTATTGGTGCTATCGGGCCCTGCGCAGCCGCTTGGAGCCGATGAAGAAAGTGGCCCGCATGCTACGTGCCCATGAGGAGCTGCTGCTGAACTGGTTTCGGGCCAAAGGCGAGATATCCAACGGTGCCGTCGAGGGCCTCAACAACAAACTTCGTGTGGTGACCAGACGTTCTTACGGTTTTCGCACCTACGATGCCATGGAAATCGCCCTTTATCACACCTTGGGCCGGCTTCCGGAACCGGAATCGACCCACAGTTTCTGCTAGGGAAAAGTCGATCTAAAGCTGTTCAAATATGTTGAGGATCTGGAACAAGCTATCCATGAGAAGCCACCCGACATTCTTGGCCTGAGCAACTACCCTTGGAATTTCAACCTGGGACTGGAATTCTTCAGCATGACCCGGGCGCTATCGCCCGAGACAATCTGCGTGATGGGCGGCCCGAATATTCCTCTGGAAGAGGAAGGGCGCACTCAGTTCATCAAGCGCAATCGCCTGATCGATTTCTACGCCTACCTGGAGGGCGAGGAAGCATTCGCCTCGCTCGTGGCTCGCGCGCTTGAGACCGGTGCGGACCGCGAAAAAATGAAATCGACCCCCCTCGATGGCTTCATCCACCGCATGAGTGATACTGAGGTCATGAAAGGGACCATGCTTTCCCGGCGGCGAAACCTTGACGAAATCCCTTCTCCATATCTCACGGGGTTCATGGACAAGTTTTTCGACGGTAAGCTCTCCCCGATGATGGAAACCAACCGCGGGTGCCCGTTCTCCTGCACCTTTTGCCATGAGGGAAACCAGCTTATTTCCAAGGTGAACCATTTCAGTCTTGACCGCGTGAAAGCGGAATTGGACTACATCGCATCCGTCGTGAAAAAAGCCCCAATCCTGATTTCGAATCTGATTTTTGCCGACCCGAATTTTGCCATGTACGAGCGGGACTACGAAATCGTCGAACACATCGAAGGAATTCAGCAAAAGCAGAACTGGCCGCGCTCGATTTTCGCTTCGACCGGCAAGAACAAGAAAGAGCGCATTGCCAGGGCGCTTCGAAAGCTGAATGGCTCCATGTCGATGTGGATGTCTGTCCAGTCGATGGACCCTGATGTGCTCAAGGAAATCCAGCGCGACAATATCAGCACTTCCCAGATGATGGCTCTGGCGAGCGTATATCAGGAACTGCGCCTGCCCACCTTTTCGGAACTCATCTTGGGCCTACCGGGTGATTCTTATGACCGGCATGTGAAATCGCTCTCAGCGGTAGTCGAGGCGGGGATCGACGTCATCGAGACGTACTCATGCATGTTGCTGAATGGCACGGAGCTCAATACGGCCGCAAGCCGGGCGGCGCATAAGATTGGCTCGCATTTCCGAATCTTACCGCGCGACTTCGCGAAACTCGGCAACGGGCGCGTTGCAGTCGAGATTGAAGAGGTCATCAGTTCCACGAGCACGATGTCATTCGAGGACTATAAAGAGGCCCGAAAACTCCATATGATGGTCGCGGCTGTCTATAATGGCGGCGGCTTCAGTCCGCTGCTAAGGTTACTGCGGCAGAGGAAAGTCTCAATAATCGGGTTACTCCAAAAGATGATCGCGGATATCAGATCCGCGCCAGCTTCCGTGCAGGCGGTTTTCGACTCGTTTGTCCGGCTGACAAAAGAGGAGCTTTGGAACTCTGAAGAGGAGCTCCGGGCTTATGTGCGCGCGGACAACAATTACGAGAAGCTGCTCAAAGGGGAAATCGGCATCAACCTTATTCAAACGCACACGGCCATGAGCTTGTCAGTGATGGACGATTGGGTTAAATACGTCTTCGACACAGCGAACAGCATACTGGGCGAGGACATCCAAAATGACAGTGAGAGCTCGGCCATTTTCGCCGATGTCCAGGCCTTCTGCGCCGGACGTGTGCACAACATTTGGGGCAACGACCGCAACGAGGATAATCCCTGCGCCCTCTTGTGCTACGATATCGAAAGTTGGATGCGCAGCCCGCTTTCCACGCCTCTCTCGCAGTACAAATTCGGGAGCCCCGTAATGTATCAGTTTGGCTTTCCCAAGGCCAAGCAGGAGGAGATGACTGCGCAGATCCTGCGTTACGGGACTACCACCACCGGGATCGGCCGCATCATGGCGCAAATGGGTCGAGACCGGATCTGGCGGGAACCCGAGGTTGTGGAATTACCCGGCCCTGCCCAACCACCTCAACACGCAGAGATCGATTATTGTGAACAGACGTAAAATTTGTGTGGTGACAACAAGCCGGTCCGATTTCGGTCTGCTTCACGGACTCCTGAATTGCATCCGCGCTGACCGGGCTCTGAGACTCCAGGTGATCGCGTCAGGTACGCATTTATCCCCGGAATTTGGACTAACCACACGGGAGATTGAGGCCGCGGGCATTAGGATCGACCGGAAAGTCGACTTGCAACTGACCGGCGGGTCCGGCTTGGCCAACGCCAAATCCATTGGTCGCGGACTTCCCCTCTTTGCCGACGCCCTGATGGAGTTGCACCCCGCCCTCGTCGTCTTGCTGGGAGACCGTTTCGAACTGTTTGCACCTGCAATCGCCGCCCTGATGCTGCGGATTCCTATCGCGCACATTCACGGAGGCGAACGCAGCGAGGGCGCCATCGACGAATCCGTGCGCCATGCCATCACCAAGATGGCTTCGCTGCACTTTCCTGCGACCGAATCATACCGCCAGCGCATCATTCAGATGGGGGAATCCCCCGAGCGCGTCATCAATTTTGGCGCCCCGGGGCTGGATCAGATTTACGAGACGCCACTGATGTCGCGCGCCCAACTCGAAGGGGACCTCGGACTGTCGCTCCAGGAACCGGTTGCCCTCGTCACCTATCATCCTGCCACCCAGGATCCGGGCAGCGGAGAAACCCAGGTGCGCAATCTCGTGGCTGCAATCAAGGCAAGCAAGCTCAACGCCGTCTTCACCATGGCCAACGCGGACGCCCAAGGGGCCCTTATCAACGCGCGGTTGCGCGCCCTGTGCGGGCAAACTCCCGAAAAATTTAAGTGGATCCCTCATCTGGGCCACCGCCGCTATCTGAGCTGCCTGGCGCACGTTGCCGTCATGGTGGGAAACTCCTCCAGCGGATTGACCGAGGCACCCTCGTTTCGACTTCCCGTGGTGAATATCGGCGATCGACAGCGTGGCCGGATTCGGGCAAAAAACGTAATCGATGTTCCCTCCTCCCGGAATGCAATTCTACAGGCAATCAAGCGGGCCATCTCTCCGCGTTTCCGGACCTCCCTCCGCGGCATGCGCAATCCTTATGACCGCTTTCACGACGGGCGCACCAGTGAACGAATCAAGGATGTCCTGAAACAGATCCGTCTTTCCGACGAGTTATTGAAGAAAAGCTTTCACGATTTGTCGTAGCCCTGCAACCAGGGTTCCGGCCCGCCTTCATGCCGTCAAATCTGCCAGGATCACTCAAGACGACTCCCATGGATGACCACGTTAAGCCGTTTCTCGTGCCCCAGACGCATACCATCCGGCAAGCGATGGAGCAGTTAGAGAAAACAGAAGAAAAAATTGTCTTTGTCGTCGACGCGGAGTCACGGCTGATCGGCGCACTGACGGATGGCGACATCCGGCGCTGGATCTTGTCCGACGGAGACCTGAAGGCGCAGGTGTTTCAGGTCTGCAACCGCAAGCCCTATGTGGCGGAAGAGGGCTTCAAAACTGCGCAAGTCCGGGCTGACATGCTGAACGGCAATCTCGGCTGCGTTCCCGTGGTCAATCCGGCCCGGGAAATAGTGCGATTGTTGTTCTGGAAGGAGCTGTTTCAAGGTGAAGTAGCCATCAAACTCAAAGGCCGCCTGAGTCTGCCGGTAGTGATCATGGCCGGCGGTCAAGGGACAAGGCTCGCGCCTTTCACCAATGTTCTCCCCAAACCCCTCATCCCCGTGGGCGACAAGACGATCATCGAAATTATCATCGATCAATTTCTGCCCTACGGTCTCGACCGGTTCCACCTCTCGGTTAATTACAAGTCGAAGATCCTGAAGTCGTTTTTTGAAGAGCTGGCTCCAAGCTACTCCGTGGTCTATCTGGAGGAGAACGAGCCGCGCGGTACAGCCGGGGGCCTCCGAGCGCTTTATTCGCCTACACCGGAACATCTGATCGTCACCAACTGCGACATCGTGATCCAAGCGGACTTCGCCGAGCTGGTGTCATTTCATACGGACAACAATTACGATCTCACCCTGGTCGCTTCCCTCAAGGACTATCACATTCCGTACGGAGTGTGCGAACTGGAAAAGGGCGGCAGCCTTGCCCGCATCAAGGAAAAGCCTCAATACAGCTTTCTTGTAAACACCGGCATGTATGTCGTGCGCCGCGACCGCCTTGGTTTGATCCCGGAAGAAACGCGATGCGACATGACCGATTTCATCGAGCTGATTAAAACAGCCGGCGGGCGCGTCGGCGTTTTCCCGATCGGCGAGAATGCGTGGATCGACACGGGGGAATGGACTGAATACCGCAAGGCCATCGATCTGCTCGGCAGGCTTGGCGGGCGCGCGCCAATTGAATGACGAAGGCGGCACAACACATCTCATGCTGAATGGAAAACGAGTCATCGCGGTGGTCCCCGCTCGCGGCGGAAGCAAATCGGTGCCCGGAAAAAACATCCGGCCGCTCGGCGGTAAGCCGCTGCTTGCATGGTCGATTGATGTCGCGCGGCAGATGAGCGAGATCGACCGCATTATTGTCTCGACCGACGACGCGCAGATTGCCTCCGTCGGCCGGGCCCATGGCGCCGAGATTTACGCGCGCCCGCCGCATCTTGCGACCGACGAATCCCTGGTCATCGACGCCCTCAAGGATCTCCTCCAGACGCTAAGAGCAGAAGGGGAAACGGCCGAGTGGATCGTTCTGCTTGAAGCGACCTGCCCTCTGCGCACGGTGGAGGATGTCCGCGAATGCCTGAAGCTCGTCGGCGAAGGCGGCTATGATTCGGCCGCCACCTTCAAGGATGCCGAATTGAATCCGCACCGGGCCTGGCGTATCGTTAATGGCTCCCCGGAAGTGTTCATTGCCGGCGCCGTTCCATGGCTGCCCCGGCAGAGGCTGCCGAAGGCATACCAATTGAATGGTGCGGTCTATCTATTCCGAGCGAGTTTACTTGCGCAGGAAGCCAAATCCCTGTTAGTGGGAAAGGTTGGCGCCGTGCTGATGCCCCGGGACCGATCCCAAGATATCGATGAAAGCATAGATTTCACCATAGTTGAAGCTATTCTGGTAAAATCCCGGCCATGAACAAATCACTGCAACAGTTACTTTCCTTGAAAGGCAAAACCGCGGTCGTTACTGGCGGCGCCGGCTATCTCGGAACCGCCATCTGTGAGACCCTCGCCGAATTGGGCGCAAACCTCGTCATCGCCAGCCGGGACCGGGCGAAATGTGAGAAAAGGTGTGAGGAAATCGTCCGGCTGGCCGGAGGCTCAATCCAGGCAGTTGGCTTGGAGCTCGACGTGTTGAAAAAGGATTCTGCCCCGGCGTTTTTTGACCAGGTACACGAGCACTTCAAAGCCGTAGACATCCTCGTGAACAATGCATGGTCCGGCAACAAGAACTCTTGGGAGTCCATCACCGATGTGGACTGGGACCATGACATCAACATGAGCCTAAACTCGGTTTTCCGCCTGACCAAAGCGGCTTTCCCTGATCTGAAGACCACCCGGGGAGTGATCCTCAACATCGCCTCAATGTACGGCCACATCGGACCCGACTACCGGATATATGATGGCAAGGAGTTCGCGAATCCGCCAAGTTACGGTGCGGCCAAAGCCGGGGTCATTCAATTTACCAAATACCTTGCCAGCTTCCTGTCGCCCCACGGCATTCGCGTCAACGCCCTAAGCCCCGGCGCCTTTCCGCATCCGCCGGTTCAAAAGCATGAGGGATTCATGCAGAGGCTTGGCTCCAAGAATCCGATGAACCGCATTGGCCAGCCCGAGGAGCTCAAGGGCGCCGTTGCGTTGCTCTGCTCCGATGCCGGAAGCTACATCACCGGACAAAACATTTGTGTCGATGGCGGTTGGGCAATATGGTGAAATCCATTGGGATCATGGGATTAAGCGAAGGGAACGGGCACCCGTTCTCCTACAGCTCCATTATCAACGGGTATTCGCCGGAGGGGCTGGCGGCCTCCGGATGGCCGGGCATCTACGAATATGTCCGGCGCCGTCACGCGTCGGAATTCGGAATGGCTGGCTGGACCGTAACGCACGCTTGGACCCAGTATCCCGAATCGACGAAGAAATTGTGTGCCGCCGCCCGCATTCCCAATGCCGTTGACGACTATCGGGAATTTCTGGGCAAGGTCGATGCCGTCATCGTTGCTCGCGACGACTACGAATCGCATTTTCAGATGGCCATGCCCTTCCTTGAGGCCGGTCTGCCGGTGTTCGTGGATAAGCCGCTCAGCTTGGAAATCTCCGAATTGCGCGCCTTCAAACCGTATCTCGAGAAGGCCCAATTGATGTCCTGTGCCGGCATGCGCTATTCCCGCGAGCTGGACGAGCCGCGGGCGGATCTGGCTGCTTACGGCCAGTTGAAGTTGATCCGCGGCGCCATCGTCTTGTCGTGGGAAAAATACGGCGTCCATCTGCTGGAAGCGGTCATGGCCATCACGCCCGCGCATCCCGTCTCAGTACGCATGTCGCCGGCCGAACATGCCTCAGCCCTGATCTGCTTCGACGACGGCGTTTTGTTGCAACTTGATGCTCTGGGCGAGTGCCCGCGCACGTTTCACCTCGAGTTTTTCGGCACGAAACGCACGGGAGCATTTGATATTTTCGACAATTTTTCGATGTTCCGCCGCATGCTATGGGAGTTTACCGAATCCATTCGCACGGGCCAGCCGGCCATCCCGCCTGCCCGCACCCTCGAAATCATGCGCGTGCTGATCGCCGGACGATTGGCCCGCAAAGAAGATAGGGAAGTCCTCCTCAATGAAATCTCACTATAAGAGCCTTTTTGAATTAAATGGAAAAACCGCCATTGTCACTGGCGCCGTAGGTATCCTCGGACAGGGATTTTGCCGCGGCCTCGCCGAATTCGGGGCCCAGGTGGTGGTCGTGGACCTCGACGCGGAACGGTGTACGGCCTTCGCCGGGGAGCTCGAGCGCGATTACGGGAGGCCTGCCCTCGGGGTCGCCTGCGATGTGTCCGATCCGGCCTCGGTCGCAAACATGGTCGACGAAGTAGTGAAGCGCTTTGGCGCCATCGATGTCCTTCATAACAACGCCGCTTCCAAGTCTAAGGACCTCGACGCGTTTTTTGCCAGCACGGAAAAGTATTCGCTGCACGAATGGCGGCGAATCATGTCTGTCAATGTTGATGGCATGTTCCTGGTCGCCCAAGCAGTGGGGGGCCAAATGCAAAAGCAAGGAACGGGCGGGAGCATCATCCAGACGGCTTCTATTTACGGTATCGTGTCGTCGGACAAGCGCATCTACGAAGGGTCCTTCTACCTCGGCCGCCAAATCAGCAACCCGGCGGTCTATTCAACATCCAAAGCCGCCGTGGTCGGGTTGACGCGTTATCTTGCGGCCAATTGGGCGGATGCGCAGATTCGAGTCAACGCGTTGGTGCCCGCTGGCGTAGAGAGCGGACAAAACGATATGTTCAAAGCGCGCTACTCTGCCCGAGTCCCCCTTGGCCGCATGGCCCACCCGGATGAAATGGTCGGCGCGCTGGTTTATCTCGCCTCGGACGCCTCGAGCTATGTGACGGGCCACTGCCTGGTGGTTGACGGCGGCCTGAGCGCCTGGTAAGTGCGAAAATGAGCCCCTACAATCTCTTGTCCTCCGAACGCCGCGTGCCAACGGCTATGGCGCTCGTATTTCTGCCCTGGTTAGCCGTGGTGCTTTTCACCGCAGGGCCATGGGCTGCCCTGATCTTCCTCGGATACGCGATCGTGGTGGCTGCGGCAGGCTATGGCATCGTGAGTCTGGCGCTCCCTGCCTCGACCCGAACCCAGGTCATTGTTCTCGCTCCGGCGGTTGGCGTCGTGGCGGTTTCTGCACTCACCGCGTTTTGGCTGAGACTTGGGCTGTCGATTACTTGGGTCCCGGCTCTTTGGCTCGGACTGATGGCGGCCGGGGCGATAGCCCTCTGGAAGGACCGTATCCTCTGGGCGAAGACCACCATCGCTTACGGGGGAGCGCTGGTTGTTCTCTCCACGCTGATCTGCGCGATCTACTTCCTCCCCGGTGCGCGTAACGATGCCGTCCAGCGCCGCGACGGAAGTTTCAATTGGATTTACGTTGACACCCAGTACAACGAATCGATTGCTGCGGACATTGCCGGCGGCGACACCCCGCCGAAACGACCCGGAACGGCGACCGCGGAACTTTACTATCATTTTGGGCCGTATGCCCCCTCTGCGGCCGTTTCCCGTATTAGCGGGCTTGCCTTGGGCGACGCTTATGCCCGTGTCACGCGCGGCGCATCGCTTTGGGCGCTTGTGCTCTCCTGCTTCGGACTGGGCACGCTCCTTTCACTCAAGGCCACCGGCGAAAAATTCGGCGGAATCGTGTCCGTTGCCGGGCTCTTCTTTTACGGGTCGCTGCTCTCCCTTTTCACCGAGGAGACGAGCACCTCGAGCTATGTGACGGGCGCTATCCTCTTCAAGATACCCAACGTACAGGTGCTGGGGAACGGGGGTCCATTCAGCCATCTGATCCTTGGACATTCGGTGCTTCACGGCTTGGGGGCGATAACGGCGATCATGGGCCTCTGCCTGGTTCAAAGGGAGCAGGAAACGGCTTTGACCGCGCGCGGGCTCGTTTTGCTGGCGCTGCCGGCGCTCGCGGTTCCCATGCACTTGGTCGCGGCCATGTACTGTGTCGGCGTAGCGAGCATCCTCCTGTTTTGGGGGCGGCTCGCGTCTGTGCGACCGTGGCTGTCAATCCTGCTGATGTGCTGCCTGTTTCTCGGTGCTTGGGTCATCATGGGCTATAACCGGTCCTCGGACGCGGCGCAAACGACCATCAATCACAACCCGGGTTGGTATTGGTGGACGCTTGTGGTTTGGTTCACAGTTGGCCTGGGATTCCGCATCATGGGCTTTCGCTGGATCTCCAATCCCTTGAAGGACCCTCTTTCCTTATTGGTCATTGCCAGTGTCCTGGGACTCTTGGCGTTTAACCTCTTGCTCAAATTCGAGCACGGCGAGGAGCGCTACGGCATCTATTTCTTGCAAAGCATTTTCAGTGTACTTGCCTTTTCCCGCGTGACGTCAAGATTTTGGCAGCGCGACGAACGGGAGAAGTGGACTGCGGAGTGGCTTAGCGTGGCGAAAAAGGGCATGATCTTTTTTGTCGCTGCCGCCGTATTGCTGCGCATCGCCCTCTATGCCGTTCACAGCGACGCTTGGATAGCTTCCGTTCGCCGCCAGATCGTCCCTTGCATCCTCCTGGCTTTACTCCTGGCCGGCGCATCGGCACTGATGAAGCGCAGCCCGCGGTTTTCAACCGTAGGTTCGGCAGTTCTTATGGGCGCGCTCGCGGTCGGCTTTCTCGGTTGGATATCGCCTTGGCTTAATTTCGGCATGGGGCGAATGAAGATGGACGTAACGGTTTCGCCGGGTGAAGTCCAGGGCCTGAAGCGCCTTGGCGAACTGGCGGCTCCGGACGAGCGGTTTGCGACGAACAAGCATGAAGTGGAGAGCCTGAGGACCCTTCGCGACCGCTCGTACGCCTATGGCACGTTGTCCGAGCGCCCCGTGCTCCTCGAGGGATACGAGTATAAAAGCGTGACCGCGCTCCCGTGGTTTAAGACCATGCTCCAGGAGAACGACCAGCTCTTTAGCACCTCGGACCCAGCGACAGTGCACAATATCGCCGAGACATGGCACGTCCGTTGGCTTGTCGCCCGTCCCGGCACCGACATTTCCCTGCCCCGCCCACTGCCTTCGTGGTTGGTCGAGGAGCCAAACTGCGGCGACCTTAAGATTTACCGGATCAACTAATCCGCCGCAATTCCCATGAACCGAAACGTCACGATCGTGATGTATCATTACGTGCGCGACCTGAAACGATCCCGCTTCCCCGCGATCAAGGGGCTGTCGGTCGAGCGCTTCTGCTATCAACTCGACTACATCCAAGCCCACTACACACCCATCTCGGTCGCGGAACTTCTGGGAGCCTTGGGACCTGAAGGTCAAGACCTGCCGCCGAATCCGATCTTGTTGACCTTCGACGACGGCTACAGGGATCACTTTACCGACGTGTTCCCCCGCCTGGACGAGCGAGGAATCCAGGGCTGCTTCTTCCCCCCCGCGCAGGCCATCCTCGAACACAAAGTCCTGGACGTCAATAAAATCCAGTTTGTCCTGGCGACCGTCCCCGATGCGGGGGCGCTGCTTGACCAGGTTTTCTCCTCTTTGGTGGAGTTTCGTTTGGAACACGAGCTCAAAACCAAGGAAGCCTATCTCTCGGCAATTTCCGGGGAGCATCGCTATGATACCCGCGAGGTAACGGTGCTCAAGCGCCTGCTCCAGCGCGAGCTGCCCGAGCCGGTGCGGGCGGAAATTGTGCGGCGTTTGTTCGCCGAGCACGTCACCGCCGACGAGGAGGCTTTCGCCTGCGAATTGCACATGTCCGTGGACCAGATCGCCTGCCTGCGGCGCCACGGAATGCACATCGGCTCTCATGGATATACTCATGCCTGGTTAAATCACGTTTCTCCAGAAACACAGGCGGTCGAAATCGATCGTTCTCTTGATTTCCTCCAAATGCTCGGCGTAGAAATGGAGGAGTGGACGATGTGTTATCCCTATGGGGGATTCAATCGCTCGCTGCTGCAAATCCTGCGGGACCGTAAGTGCCGCCTGGGATTTGCCGTGGAGGCCCGCGTTGCCGATTTGGGCGTGGATGATCGGTTGACCCTGCCACGTCTGGACACCAACGACTTGCCCAGCTCGCCCAATGCATGAAAAGCATGATGCAAATCTTGCAGGACCTTGCGCCGCTCAACCGGGCGGTCTGTTCGCGCGGATACGATCAGGCCGTGGATTATCTCTGCGGGGTGCTTCCCTTCCGTGTGATCTCCGTGCCAAGTTCGCACGAGCACAACGGCTGGGTGATTCCTCCTTCCTGGGATGTGGAAGAGGCCAGGATCATCAAAGACGGCCGCACGGTTTATGACGGCGCCGCCCACCCGCTCGGAGTCATCGGCCTCTCGAAGAGCTTTACGGGCACAGTAAGTCTGGAGGAACTTCGGCAGCACCTCCATTACGACCACCGCGACGATCACTCGATTCCCTTCCATTACCGGCAGCAATTCCGAAGCTGGAGCCGGGATTGGGGATTCTGCCTGCCGAAGCGAGTCTTCGACCAGCTCGTTCCCGGCGACTATGAAGTCGTAATCCGCACCGCGGAAGCTCCCGGCGCAATGAAAATTCTCGAGTACAAGCACCAGGGAACGCTCGACTTCGCCATCGTCCTCGGCGGCAACCTGGATCATGCCGGTGCAGCCAACGATGGAGTGGCCGGCTGCGTGGTGGGTCTGGAGGTCCTGCGCCGCCTGCAAGGCCGAAAAACGAAGTTCACCTATTCGCTTGTCCTCTCGCCGGGTATCATCGGGTCGGAACTTTACCTCGCCGGGCTGAGCGAGCCCGAACGCAGCCGGATACTGGAAGGAATCTTTCTGGAAATGCTGGGATCTGCCACACCACTTGCGGTTCAGGAGTCCCGGCGGAGCATCGTGAGCACCTCGCACGCCTTGAAGGCAAGCCTCGACCAACTGGGCCTGCCCTACCGCACCGGCCCCTTCGAAAGCATCATCGTCAACGACGAATATGTTTGGGAAAACTACGGAATCCCGATGCTTTCCTTCTCGCGGTTTCCCTATCCGGAGTATCATTCCAGCCACGACAGCGCCGAGATCATCAAGCAGGCCTCGCTTGATGAAGCCGTCGACGCCCTGATGGGCATGGTGGACCGGCTGGAAGCGTCGCCCATGATCGTAAAGAAATTTGAGGGCAATATCTGCTTGTCGAATCCCCGGTACGACCTCTACGTCGACTACGGACAGATTGCCCTGGGGGACGCGATGTCCGACCAGCGACGACGGATGCGGTGCTTGATGGACTTTGTGCCCGCTTTGGACCGCCCGGTCAGTGTCAAGGCCGTCGCCGACCACGCCGGCCTGCCGGAAGAAGAGACCCTAACGTACCTTAAGCGATGGGAAGCCAAAGGACTGATTGACCTGCTTTGAATGCCAGTGCCCGTGGAATTTGCTTGGGTATTTCTACTCCCGCACCTTCGAGGCACTTGCGACCCTGGAGAAAGTTGAGTTCAAGATAACAACATGAATATTCTAGTGACAGGCGGCGCGGGCTATGTTGGTTCAACCCTCGTGCCAGTACTTCTAGCCGATGGGCACCACGTCCGGGTGCTTGATACCCTTCTGCATGGCGGCGATTCCCTGCTCGGCGTTTGGTCCCACCCCAGCTTTGAATTCGTTCGTGATGACATTCGTGACCGGGCGAAGGTGCAATCCGCCTTGTCCGGGATTGATGCAGTCGTCCATCTTGCCGCCGTGGTCGGCGATCCCGCGTGCTCCCGCCAGCCCGATCTGGCGCACGCCGTCAATCTTGACGCCGCGCTCGCCCTCATCGAGGAAAGTCAGCGGGCAGGAGTCAGCCGCTTTCTCTTCGCCTCCACGTGCAGTAATTATGGAAAAATGCAAGACGCCGATAAATACGTCGATGAGGAAACGGAATTGCGCCCCGTGTCCCTCTACGCCGAGACGAAAGTAGCGGTGGAAAAGGCATTGTTACAGAGTGGACACAATGGGAAATGGTGCCCCACTCCTTTGCGGTTTGCGACTATCTTTGGCGTGTCGCCCCGCATGCGATTCGATTTGACCGTGAACGAATTCACCATGGAGATGCTGACCAAGAAACACCTCCAAGTGTTTGGTGAGCAGTTTTGGCGGCCTTACATCCACGTGCGAGATGCCGCTCGGGCGATTCACCTCGTTCTCAGCTCGCCGGCAGCGAAAGTAGCGGGCAGTGTGTTTAACGTCGGCGCGACCGATCAAAACTTCCAAAAGCAGCAACTCGTCGAGATGATCCGCCCGTATGAACCCGATGCCGTCGTCGAGTTCGTGCACAGGAACGAAGACCCCCGGGACTACCGCGTTTCGTTCACCCGCATCACCGGCCAACTCGGCTTCAAAATCACCCGTACCGTCGCCCAGGGTATCGAGGAAGTGGCGAATCTTGTACGCAGCAAGATTATCGGCAACTTTGCCGAGGGGAGATATCGCAATTGAACCCGACAGAAAAACTGGCTCCAGGAGCGCCGCCGCCTGCGGACTTCGTTCCCTTGATCGTCCCGGAAATTCGCGGCAATGAGTGGAAGTATGTGAAGGAATGCCTCGATACGAACTGGGTCTCGTCCGTGGGCAGTTACGTCGACCGGTTTGAGAAGATGGCGGCAGCGCAGGCGGGCACAGAATATGCCGTCGCCACGGTCAATGGCACCGCAGCCTTGCATATTGTCCTGCTGCTGGCGGGTGTGCAAGCGGACGACGAGGTGGTCGTCTCCTCGCTCACTTTCATCGCCCCGGCCAATGCCATCCGTTATGTTGGCGCTTGGCCGGTCTTCATCGATGCCGAGCCCAGGTACTGGCAGATCGATCCTGCTGAGGTAGTCAAGTTTCTCGAAACAGGCTGCCGTTGGGATGGTCAGGAGTTGCGCAACCGGAGAACCGGCCGGCGCGTGAAGGCTATCCTGCCGGTCCACATTCTCGGCCACCCTGCCGACCTGGACCCAATCCTGGCGGTTGCGGCCAAATACTCGTTGCCCGTCATCGAGGACGCCACCGAGGGCTTGGGCGCGCGATATCGTGGAAAGAGGCTGGGTGGCATCGGGCACGCCGGCTGCCTGAGCTTCAATGGGAACAAGATCATCACCACCGGCGGCGGCGGTATGCTCGTCACCAATAATGCGGAGTGGGCCGCGCGCGCCAAATACCTCACCACGCAGGCAAAAGACGATCCGATCGAATATGTGCACAACGCAGTAGGCTATAACTACCGCCTGACGAATTTGCTGGCGGCGATGGGCTGCGCGCAGATGGAACAGCTCGACGAATTTGTCGAAGCGAAACGACGGATCGCCAAGCGCTACCAAGACGAACTGACACCTCTGCGGGGGATTTGCCTACCGGAAGAAGCGGATTGGGCGCAGAGCACGTATTGGATGTACACCGTGTTGATCAACGAAAAAGAGTCGCGCCTCAACTCACGAGAACTTCTCCGCGAACTAGCCGCGCGGAAAATCCAGACGCGTCCGCTATGGCAACCCATGCACCGTTCGCCCGCTCACGATTCTTCCGGCAATGCTGCTTGCCCGAATTCTGATGCGATCCATGGCCAGGCTATCAGCTTGCCGTGCTCCGTGGGACTATCTCCCGCCGCGCAGGCCTACGTTATCGAGACTATCGCAAGCCTTCTCGGCAAACAGAGCATTCCGGCAAAGGCGAGTTGATTCCTGGCCATGGACATCCATGATCTGTTTCAATCGCCAGGGAGCCGGATTGCGGCGTTCGCAGAGATGCAACTCCATCTTTATCGCCACGACGTCCGGCTGCAGGATTATTTCGAGCCACTTCAGTTAGACACCTTGACCACCGCCCGAGCGCGGTCCGGCGATCGACGCGCTTTCAATCGGCCCCTCACATGGGCTGTCCGGGCTGCGGACAAAATTGGACGTCGCCGCTCACGCCGCAAGATCAAGACGGATGTGCTCTTTTGCCCAAACCAAGATTTGCGCCGGCAAACCGAACAGCGTTTTTTCAGCCGGACTCTTCTCGGGCTTGCTGGCACGGGTGCCAAGGTGCTTTGCTTACTGCCGGCCGACGCGTCAGGCCGTGAGGAAGCAGACGCTCAATTGGCGGCGGCGGGACGTAGCGGCCAAGTTGAGTTCGTTGATCCGGCTTCCCATTTGAACGCGATGGACGAGCGCCTGCATTCGATGGTCGCCCGAATCCGTGGGCAAGCAGCTTTTGAGGAGACGGTCCGGGTCCTCGAACCGCATGGACTAAACCCCGGCCAGGAAGTGAGAGCCGGCTTCGAGCGCATTGCTTTCTACGTTGAGGCATGGGAGCGCTTGGAGCCCTGGGTGGAATTTGACGCCGTGGTCGCCCGTTGTCACTGGCTTCCGCTTTGTAGTCCCGTCTGCCGTACGGCGCGGCAGCGAGGCAAACCGGTCATCACTTTTCAACAGGGAGTAATTGGCCATACCTTGGACGTCCCGGTTACGGCTTCAAAATATGTTGCCTTCGGCCAGCCGTCCGCATCTTTCCTGGCGCGAATGAATAGTAGATTCTTTCAAGCGGCAGAATTGCGCCAACCGCCGGTGGAATACGTCGAAGGCGGCTGCCTTGTGGATAAAGTGATTCCTTTGCCCGATCAATTTGCCCATCAGACACTGCTGCTGGTAGACGTCCCCCCAGCGCCGGGTGACTTCTACGGGATTGAAAGCCAGGGCCAAGCGCTGATGGAACTGGCCGAGAGACTTTTGACCGCGGAACTGCCGCTGCGCCGCGTCGTGATCCGGCCGCATCCGTTTTGGAGCAACCTGGATTTAGAATCCTGCAAGCGCCTCGTTCGGCAGCACCCTGACCGCTGCGAGCTGTCACATCCGTCGTGGTCGCTAGAGGATGACCTGCGCCGGTCGTCCATCGTCGCTGGCATCCTCAGCGGCGTACTGACCGTTGCTGCCGCTTGCGGCTTGCCGGCCATTTTCCTCGAGACCGAGCACGGCTACACCACGGGCGACTTGGCATGCTTTTCCCCCCGTCAAACTTTGCTGCCCGACGCCGCATTTTGCGAAATCAGGAAAATCCTGACCGATCGGCAGGCTTACGCCGAGGCGCAAACTGAGGCCCTAAAGAATGCGCGTGAATACTACGCCGACAGCACAGATGTGAAACTTGATGGTACGTTTTTTGAACGCCTTCTTCGCGATAAGCCTGTAAGCAGCACACCAAGAGCATAACCGGAATTGAAATTCACTTTCATCAGTACGATGTGGAGCTCGCCGTGGGGTGGAAGCGAAGAGCTCTGGAGTCAGGCCGCATCTCGGCTCAAGCAGGCGGGGCACGATGTGCAAGCATCGGTCGAGTTCCGGCCGCAGCCTCCGGACAAGGTCACTGAACTAGCGAAGCAGGGCGTAAGGATCGAAACCCACTTCACTCGAGTCGGAGACGCGCGGCGCCTTTGGAACAGGCTTTTGCTCAAAAGCCTGAGAAGCCGCAGACGGTTAAAGCGGTTCAAGCCCGACCTCGTCATCATTTCCCAAGGAGAGAATAAAGGGGGATTTCATTGGGCCAAAACCTGCCGGGAGGCGGGGATACCTTACGCGATTATCATCCAGTGCAACAACGAGTACGCCTGGTTCGAGGAACATGTCGACGCTGACGCGGTGGCGAGTTACACCGCCGCGCGCAGGGTTTTCTGCGTTTCCCGCCGCAATCTCGATCTACTCCGCATGCAGGTAGGTGAGCCGCTGCTCAACGGTGAAGTGGCGTGGAATCCCTACAACGTCTCAACTGAGCGCGCTCCGGCTTGGCCGGACGAAAGTGGAGGATGGCGGTTGGCGTGCGTGGCCAGATTGGATCTGGCGGCCAAAGGGCAGGATTTGTTGCTGCAAACCCTGGCACGCCCGGAATGGCGGGACCGCCCCGTTGAGCTGAATTTGTTTGGAGCCGGCCCCCATGAACCGGCGCTGCGGCACTTGGCCGGGATGCTCCAGGTCAATAACGTGCACTTTCGCGGTCACGTGAACGATATCCGGGCGATTTGGGAGCATAACCATCTGCTGGCTCTTCCCTCACGATATGAAGGGCTGCCTCTCGCCTTGGTCGAGGCGATGTGGTGCGGGCGACCGGCGGTGGTGACGGATGTGGGAGGCAACGCGGAGTTATGCGGGGATAATGAAACAGGGTTTGTCGCGCCAGAGGCCAACTTGCAGTCCTTCACCCAGACCTTGGAGCGGGCTTGGGAGCAGCGCCAGGAATGGCCGCGCCTGGGCCAGGCAGCGCGAGCCCGGGTTGAAAATCAGATGCCGAAAGATCCGATTGCATTGTTCTGCGAACGACTCCAAGCCTTAATCGATGCAAAGTCCGGACAGGCGTCTGCCAACTAATTCATGCCTGTGGGTCGATGCGAATCCACTTGAACCTGTTTCCAACCGACCGCAGCATAATCTGGACAGATGAGAATCGTCTTTATCAGTACGATGCATGGCTTCCCATGGGGTGGAAGCGAGGAACTCTGGAGCCAAGCCGCGATTCAACTCAAGCGGGAGGGGCACGATGTGCTGGCATCGGTCGAGTTTTGGCCGCGGCTATCGGACAAGGTCACCGCGCTGTCGAAGCAGGGTATCAGGCTCGAAATTCACTTTTCGGAACAAGCCGGGGGGGGCCGGCGCTTCTGGAACAACCTCACGCGCAGAAGCCAGAGAAGCTATGACCGCTTGAAGAGATTCAAACCCGACTTGGTCGTCATTTCACAGGGATACAATTCGGGCGGATTTGGTTGGGCTAAGGTCTGCCGGGAGGCGGCTACACCATACGTGATGATCGTCCACTGCAACAGCGAGCGTTGGTGGTTCGGGGAAGAGGTTGGAAAAGCGTTTGTTGAAGCGGTGGCGAGTTACACCGCCGCACGCAGGGTTTTCTGCGTCTCCCGCCACAATCTCGATCTGCTCCGCCTTCAGGTGGGCGAGCCGCTGCTCAACGGCGAAGTGGCGTGGAATCCCTACAACGTTTCGTCCGAGCGCGCTCCCGTCTGGCCGGATGAAAGTGGAGGATGGCGGCTGGCGTGCGTGGCTCGAATGGATCTGGCGGCCAAAGGGCAGGATTTGCTGCTGCAAACCCTGGCACGCCCGGAATGGCGGGACCGCCCCGTTGAACTGAATCTGTATGGAGCTGGCGCCCACGAACCGGCCTTGCGCCGGCTGGCCGGGATGCTTCAGGTCAATAACGTGCACTTTCGCGGTCACGTGAACAATATCCGGGCGATCTGGGAGCAAAACCACCTGTTGGTCCTCCCGTCACGCTACGAAGGCCTACCTCTCGCCTTGGTCGAGGCGATGTGGTGCGGGCGGCCCGCGGTGGTGACGGATGTAGGAGGGAACGCGGAGTTATGCGGGGATAATGAAACAGGGTTTGTCGCACCGGCGGCCAACTTGTCGTCCTTCACCCAAACTTTGGAGCGGGCTTGGGAGCAACGCACGGAATGGCCGCGCCTAGGCCAGGCAGCGCGAACCCGGATTGAAAACCAGATGCCGAAAGATCCGGTGGGATTGTTCTGCAAACGATTGATAGCCCTCACCGACGAAAAGTCCGAACAGGTGTCTGCCGCCTAGTTCGTGCTTTCGGGTCGATAAGAATCCATCGCGGCTTGTCCTCGCGACAATCGCCGTTGACGCCAGGTCAGACATCAGATTCTTGTAAGAACATGAAGATCACCATCATTTTATGTACGCATAACCGCTGCGAAATCTTGGCGAAAGCATTGGAGAGCGCTGCTGCCCTCAGGCTTCCCCCGTCGGTCGAATGGGAAGTCCTGGTGGTGAACAACAATTCAAGCGATCGGACCCGAGAGGTAGTCGAGAACTTTTGCCACCGGGACCCCGTCCATTTCCGTTACTTGTTTGAACCCCAACAAGGGAAATCGTACGCCCTCAATGCCGGGATTCGAGAAGCTCAAGGCGATGTGCTGGCCTTTATGGATGACGACGTGACCGTTGAGCCAACATGGCTGATAAATCTGACGACGCCTTTGCTAAGCGGCGAATGGGCGGGCTCGGGAGGTCGGATTCTGCCGGAGCGGAGCTTCGTCCCTCCCCCCTGGCTCCCACGCGAGGGGCGGTATTCGTTGGCCCCACTGGTCATGTTCGACTGCGGTCCCGACGCCGGCGAGCTCTCCGAGCCACCGTTCGGCACCAACATGGCTTTCCGCAAGGAAATGTTTGAAAAGTACGGCGGATTTAGAACGGATTTGGGCCCTCGCCCCGGCGCCGAGATTCGAAGCGAGGACACCGAGTTTGGCCGTCGATTGCTCACGGCAGGCGAGCGGTTGCGCTACGAACCCTCTGCCGTGGTCTATCATTCAGTTTCGCAGAACCGGCTCCACAAAAAGTATTTCCTGGCGTGGTGGTTCGACAAAGCCCGGGCTGATATTCGCGAGTTTCCGACTCCACCCGGCGCCAAGTGGTGTATCGCCGGGATTCCGCTGTACTGGTTTCGCCGGCTTGCGGTATGGACGCTGCGATGGATGGTCGCCATTAAGCCCCACCGGCGGTTCTCGAACAAGGTAAAGGTCTGGAGCGTGCTTGGGTCGATGCTTGAATACCATAACTCCCGCGGCCAAGCGCTTGGGGGTAGTGGCGGAGTTTAAACACGCGTCAGATTTTTCTTGACAAGGCTAAAATATTGAGCTACAATTGTAGGCTGTGTGTGGAAGCTGGCTCCTCGGGAACCCGTTGCGAGCCAGAGGCAAGCTTGATAGTCAACAACGAGGCAGGCCGACAAACTGTACCAATGGCGAGATGACACTATGTCCATCGGCTGAGAGGACCCGCAATCCTGATAACTTATTGATAATAAAGGGTCTTAAAACCAATTTTTCTCCTCCCAATCCTGACAACATCCTGAAAAGAAATCCACTTACGATGAATCCCAAAAAGCGGATACTGGGGTGCAAAATGCCCGACATAGGGGACGCCAAATTGTTGCTGTCAGACGCCAGAAAAGTCCCGTAATTGGCGAGAAATTCAGGTCATTCAGAAGCGGCCGAAGTAACCTAGTCGCCCATCGTGGTAATCCCAAGCCGGCGAAGGGGAATGGCGAGCAGCACATTCAAGCCGCAGACCGTGCGCGGCAATTTTCCATGCAGTAAGACCTCGGATCGTAAGAGACGCAGGTAGCACGTGGACCTGATCCGAGGCGGGGGAATACTATGTCCAGGGGCAAAGAAGGAATACCAGAGGGTTGGCTTGTCCTTGTAGCCGACTCTTTAAAGCAACTTGACGTTGGCATCCAGGCCGCGTTCCTGCAAAAGTTTCTTCAGAGCCTCGTGGGCCGGGAAGTCTCGGAAGAAGAGAGCATCAACCATTGGCAAGGGATATTGGCTCGTCAAAGTCACCTGATTGAGAAACTTGGTCGCGAGGTGAGACTCGGGACCGCGGTGGTGGACTACTTTGAGGAGCTCAACCTCTTGCGGACCCCCGTTCTATTGGAGTACGAGGACCTCAGGAGACTGCGTCACAATGCAGCGACAGATCCACTAACGGGTCTGAACAATCGCCGCATGTTTGAGGAATATCTGGATCAAGAGATCGACCGTTCAACTCGCTATAAATCTACGTTTGCCCTCCTCACATTTGACCTGCGGAAATTCAAAAGCGTCAATGACTCTTACGGGCATGCCGCAGGAGACGCAATCTTGCGCAGCGTCGCCCGTGCGAGCCTTGCGACCATTCGCGGGTCTGACATTCCTTGCCGGATCGGCGGGGACGAGTTTGCGATTCTTCTTCCCCAAGGCGAACGACTTGGCACCGAGGTGCTGGCGGAACGAATATCGCGGAAATTCGAAGAGTACGCCCGTTCTCTCACACCCGGCGTGCCAGTCGGGATTGATTATGGAATCGCCGTCTTTCCTGAAGATGGAAAAGACGCGGCCAGACTATGCGAGGCTGCTGACCGCAGGCTCTATGCCGGTAAACAAAAGGCACATGACCTGTCACCAAAGCATATCGTCGCACCCCCCGCAACTTCGCCCCGAATCGAAATACCAACCCGCTCCCTCCAGGTTGAACAAGGTATCCAATACAATCATCCTTTTCTCCATCCGCCTGCTTCTGCTGTTGCCGCGAGGACTGAAGGGAGGGATCAGATTTCTCAGAACCACCCCGATAGCAGGAGATTTGAACGGGTCCGGCTGGAGGGAACACCTGCCCTGGGCATTGTGCACGCAGAGGGGATAAGCAGCACCGTCGAGGTTTTGGACGCAAGCCTCGGAGGTGTCTGTCTTTTGGTCGACCAAGCAGATTTGCCCGAGACTTTCAAGGCCCTCCTGCAGGCGCCCCTGATTCCAGGAGGCGAATTAACTTTACTTCGCATTTACTCGCTTGCCCTTCCCGAGGGAAAGCGCCGGGTTGGTTGCGCGCTCATCTCCGTCTCGGACCTGTGCTTGGCATGAATATTAGGGCTGAACGCGGGTGGGCATTGCAACCGTGTTAGATGCCAATCCTGTGGTGTAAGATGGGCGATGGGCCATTTCTCCTAAAGCAAGGAACTGAATCCGCATGAGCGCAAGCGGGAATGATCTGTTTTCTTTGTCCCATAAGACAATCTTGATTACGGGAGGCACCCGCGGAATCGGCCAGGCCATTTCACTCCGCTTCGCGCGGGCTGGCGCCACGGTCATCGCGAATTATCTCCGCGATGAAAAGGCTGCCGAACACTTGAAAGCCATCGCTATGGAGGAGGGTTTGACCCTAGCGCTGTGCCGTGCGGATCTGACCAACCAAAGAGGCCTGGAGCAGGTTGAGCGCTCGCTACAAGAACAAGGATCATCTCTTTCTGGGTTGGTCCATTGTGCTGCCACGGGGGTCCACCACCCCATAGAAGAGCTCACTGAGCGCCAATTCGACTGGACTTTTGACCTGAATGTCCGCGCCTTTTTCAAGCTGATCAAGCTGCTCATGCCGCGCTTTTCCAAAGGTTCGAGCATTGTGGCGGTTAGTTCCTGGGGAGCCTTGCGTGCCCTCCCGTGCTATTCCCTGGTTGGCTCGTCCAAGGGCGCATTGGAGGCGCTGGCCCGCCATCTCGCCGTAGAACTGGCGCCGCGCGGCATCCGCGTCAACATTCTAACCGCCGGGGCAGTGCTCACCGATGCCTGGAAAGCGGTGCCGAATAGCGAAGCGCGCATCGCCGAGACCATTCGTCGCACCCCGGCCGGGCGTCTGGCCACGGTCGAGGAAGTTGCCTATGGGGCGCAATTCCTTTGCTCCGATGCGGCCGCAGCGATCATCGGCCATACCCTGGTCCTTGATAATGGCATGGGGATCATGGCCTGATTTTGTGAACCGCGAGACTCTGCTATTATTAAACAAGCTCGACCAAGAGCCGAGTCGATTATCCGTAACCTCTAGTAGCAAATAGTGTAAGCAGGCGACCGCTCTGTCATCACATGGGAGCGATCATACAAGACTACCGTTAAACCGATATACGAAAGGGGCAAATGAGCGAGACGGATTATGTTTTAAGCAAAGTCCGGGAGGCCTTCCACGTAACCTTTGGAATCAACCCGGAATTGGTGTCGATGGAGACCCAAGCAAGTGACATCCCTGGCTGGGATTCAGTGGGGCACTTATCTCTCGCCAGTAGTTTGGAACAGGCCTTCGGAATCAGCCTGGACGTGGATGATTTGATGGAAATGGAAAGTGTTCGCGAGATCGTGAGCATCATTGCGACGAAGCTTTCCAAGAAAGTATAACGTGACAGCCACCGCCGAATGGAATTTTGCCGGGCGATTGGTAGACCGCCTGGGGCCGTGTTCATGCCTAATTGATGCCGCCACGGGGCGCACGATTTGCCCAGGCGATATGCCAAGGCTCATTGCGGCGTATGGCGCCTCCCTAATATCCGCGGGCTTGAGGGAGGGTGATCGGGTGTTAATCGGCTGTTCTCTGACTCCCGCGAGCGCCCTAGTTTATTTGGGAGCCATTTACGCGGGCCTCGTGGCGGTGCCCGTGGAAGATCGCGCGGTGAGAGCCTCCGCGGCGATGCTGCTGGAGGCAACGGCCGCCAAAGCCGTTTGGACCGAGGCTCGTCTTCGAGGGGGAGGAACGCCAAAGGGATCCATCCTGTACCTGCAAGGTGACTTGACCAAGGGGCTCCCTGAGACTATGGCACCGGCTGCTCGCATCGCCTCGGATCTGGCGGCGTTGATGGCCACGTCCGGCTCCACCGGCGCACCTCGATTCGTCATGGTCAGCCATGGGAACCTGATCGCCAATACTGAAGCGATTATACGAAGTCAAGGTCTGTCCCACGATGAGCGAGCGATGCTCATCCTCCCCCTGAGCTATTGTTTTGGTGCGAGTGTCTTACACACTCACCTCTACCAGGGCGGAGGGGTGGTGTTCGACCGCCGCTTCATGTTTCCGGACGCGGTGCTACATGCCATTAACAAATATGCATGCACCACTTTCGCCGGGGTCCCCACCGCCTATAACGTCCTCCTGCGCCGATCGAATATCAGCTCGATCAAGGTGCCCAGCATACGGCGATTCCTACAAGCGGGCGGCCCGCTGGCCCCACAACGTATTGCCGAGTTGCGAGCCGCTGTTCCGGAGCCAAAAGTCTACGTGATGTACGGTCAAACGGAGGCGACCGCCCGAATTTCCTGTCTTGAACCCGAGCGTTTGGACGAGAAACTGGGAAGTGCGGGCCGCCCCTTGGACAATGTAGCCGTGCGCATCGTCGATGAAGACGGGAAGACCCTGCCTCCCGGGGAAATGGGTGAAATCTGGGCCAAAGGCCCGTCCATCACCATGGGATATCTCAATGAACCGGAAGAGAGCCTTCGCGTCTTCAACCATGGCTGGCTGCGAACCCGCGACCTGGGTCATTTGGACGCCGATGGATATATCTGGATTGATGGGCGCAAGGGTGCGTTTCTCAAGATGCGCGGAGTGCGTGTAAGCTTTGCCGAGATCGAAGGGAGGGTAGCGGCGGTGCCCGGCGTTTACGAATGTGCCGCTGCCGCCGTGCCGCACCCAGAGGCGGGTGAGGCGCTGGCTTTGTACATCGTGCCGGACAATGGAGCCGGCGACGTTATCGATCAGGTCCGCCGCAGCCTACCGGTATACTGGACATGCGAATCGATACAAATGGTTTCGGAAATACCCAAGACAGTACATGGCAAGATCTCACGAACTTCCCTTTCGCCCGACGGAAATGGAACCCATGAGTGATATTGGGCGGAGGATCGACCAATTGCTGGCCATTCCGCCTTATTCCCTGCCCCCGGAAGAGCAACAAGCGGCGCTCCTGGGACTGCTGAAGGATGAACTGGATTACGCGTGCCATAGAAACTCTGGGTACCGAAGTTATATTCAGCACTGGCCCGTCAGCACGCAATCGGCACAGAGAATTGCTGACCTGCCATTTTTGCCGGTGGGACTCCTGAAGGCACAACCTCCTTTGTCCCTGGCAGACCCGCGCGAAATCAAGAGAATCCTGGCATCAAGCTCCACGACCGGGCAAACGCCGAGCAGGATTGCTCTGGATTCGCCCACAGCCAGGCGCATGACCAAAGGGGTCGTCGCCATCACTCAAGACTTTATCGGTTCGACCCGCCGGCCTTATCTGGTCGTCGACCTACCCAGTTCCACGGAAGCGGATCCGGAACTGGGAGCCCGGGGGGTGGCCATACGTGGACTCCAGCCATTTGCCAGCGAAATGACTTATTGCCTGAAACCGGACCACGATGGAGATTTGACGCTCGACCGGGACAAGCTCCGCCACTTTGCCGAAGGGCAAGGCCCGTCTCCGGTGCTGGTTTATGGTTTCACCTACATTCTTTGGAAGTACCTGGTAAAACCGTTGCTTGCAGAGAACATCAGCCTCGGGATGCCCGGCGTTCAGATCCTACATAGCGGCGGCTGGAAACTCCTACAGCAGGAAGCCGTTGACAAGAAATCGTTCAACGAGGGCCTGGCTCGCGTTTTCGGGTGTTCCACGGATCGCGTGATCGATTTCTACGGCATGGTGGAGAACGTAGGGGTTATTTATCCTGATTGCCCTGAGGGAAACAAGCACGTTCCGGCTTTTGCCGACGTTCTCGTACGCGATCCGCTGACGCTCCAGCAAGTTAGCGAGGGCGAGCGGGGAATCGTTCAGGTATGCAGCGTGCTTCCAACAAGCTTTCCGGGACACCTTCTTCTGACGGAAGACATCGCCGAGGTCGTGGCTTACGACGGGTGTCGTTGCGGCAGACGGGGAACCTGTTTCCGGTTTGTGGGGCGGGTGCCGAAGGCCGAACTGCGCGGCTGCGGGAATATCGAACGGAAGAAACAACAGCCAACTAAGTCTCGGACACCGTCATGAGTGAGATCATCCGTGCAATTGGCTCACCCGGCGAGATCGCCGCCCTGGCGGCGGAGCTTCGTGAGACTCTGGGTGGGGCCGAGATATGCGCGAGTGCGATTCTGGACGGTTTCGAGGCCTGGGCTGCGGCTCTGGCGGAGCCGGAAGCGGCCAACATACCCGGGGTTCAATTCCTACGGATGTGGTTAAGGCGTGGGACCCTGGAACCCATCCTCGCCCGAGAACTTGGGGGCAATGCGCTTTGCGGGGGCTGGATGGAGGACGGCCGTGCCCGCCTGAAAGCCTACCCCTTGGGCGTCGTCGGTCACTGGCCCGCTGGAAATATCGAGATCCAGCCGGTGCTCTCCATGACCTGCGCAATGTTGGGAGGCAACGCTTCGTTTGTCCGCGTGCCCGAACGACTCAGCGAACCCACGCGACTTATCATGGAGAAAATGGAAAAGATTGACTCCACGCGCGGTTTGACGGGGCGGGTCCGCATGCTCGTCTTCGATCATGCCCGGCGGGACTTGCAGGAAGCGATGGCTCGTTCCGTAGATGGGGCAATGATATGGGGGGGCGAGGAAGCGGTCTTAGAGGTACGGAGCCTGCCGTTTCCGCATTGGGGAAGGCTGGCCGTCTTCGGGCCAAGAATCTCCATCGCGGCGATGGATGCAGATTCCTGGTCCAACACCCAGGAGCGGGATTCCTGGTGCAAGCGTATCGCGCGAGACGTTTGGCAATTCGATCAGCAAGCATGTTCATCCCCTCAAGCTCTCTTCCTGGAAAAGAAGCCCGGCCATTCAGCCTGGGAGTTCGTGCAATCACTTCGAAAAGCATTTGAATCAGAGAACCGGCTCCACCCGCGAGAAGAGATCCATGCTGCCTTGACGACAGCAATATGCCAGGCGCGCGCCTCCTGGTTATTGGACAATGTCGCGAAGCGTGCAATCTTCCCGCCGGGTCCGGACTGGACGATTCTTTTGGGAAGCGGGTCAGAAATTCCCCAGCCTACCCAGGGTAAAACGCTGACCGTTCTGGAGGTCGACGACCTGCTGGACCCCATTGAAAAACTCGACGGAAATGTACAAACCCTCGGGCTGGCCATGGCGGATGCGGCGGCAGAGGCAAAGCTCGCTTCTGTGGCGGCGAGAAAAGGTGTGGATAGAATCGTAAAGCTCGGGCGCATGCACGTCTTTATTCCGCCCTGGGATGGCGTTGACCTAATCCGGCCCATGGTCCGAATGGTCCGTCATGCTTGTTCAACAGGTTGAATGCACCCCGAAGGAATCCCTAAACTATGATAGATGCCAAGGCGTTTCTAAGAAGCCTGGAAGCAAACGCCAAGATGTTTGCTCCCTCTGCCCGTGCCACGTTTGAGGCAAATGAAGCTCTCTGTTCCTGGATGTTGAACCCACTCGCGCGCTGGGCGGAAGCGGCCTACGGCGACAGCGCCTTTGCGGATGCCGCGAAGGGATACGCCAAGTATTGTCTGGGCGTGTGGAAGTCCCAACAACTCTATGAAAAGACCGGCCGGTATACACCTGAGAAGATGCCAGAGCTCATCGCGGAGGTTTATGAAGACGAAGGCTACATGGTTCCCTACATGTGGGCCGCGATTTTGATTTACCCATTCTGGCCCTCCATGATCAACCACATCGCGTTATATCGGGATGATTTTCTGAAATCGGTGCCGCCTGGAGGTAAGGTCCTGGAGTTAGCCTCCGGTCATGGAGTTCTGAGTCTGCTCGCGGCCGAAACAAGGCCCGACCTCCAGTTGCAGGGCTTCGACATCAGTCCGCCGGCGGTGGCGGTGGCAAATCGGCTGCTGGATGTTTCCGGTCATGGTCACCACGTTACCTTTGAGGTCAAGGATGCCCTTAATCTAAAGCTGACGGAGAACCGCGGAGCATATCAGGGAATTATTGCCGCCATGCTGGCAGAACATTTGCAGAACCCGCGCCCCTTGTTTGCAGTACTGGCACATCACCTCGCTGACGACGGACTCGTCTTTCTTAGCACCGCCCTGGAGTCAGCCCAGCGTGATCACACTTTCGAGTTTCACAACGAAAGTGAACCCGTAAAGATGGCCGAAGAAGTCGGGCTCCGGGTAACGCGTCTAATCTGTGATGCGGGCGCCCCTGCTCCCGGCGGCCGTTTTCTCCCGCGCGCATTAGGCATGGTGCTGCGCCGGCGGTGAGAAATATCGTTGATTTGGAATATGAATCAATTCCCCGCCCTGTGAATGGCGGTCAATCCCGCTTTCCAAACGATCATTTATGACCATGACCTTTGAAGAAATAAAGTTACATCTAAAGCAGCGATTCCCGTTCATTATGGTAGACAGAGTCTTGGAGTTGGAACCCGGGATACGCATCAAAACCCTCAAGAACGTCGCAGGCAATGAGATTCAGTTCCTTGGCCACTTCCCTGGTTTTGCCATAATGCCGGGGACTTCTATCATTGAAGCCCTTGGGCAAAGCGCTTCCATCCTGTTTAGCCACACCACGGGCAAAGGCATGGACCCAAAGGAGTTCATGGCACTGGCCGCCGTAAACGACATGCGGTTCCTGGTGCCGGTTTTACCGGGTCATACTTTGATTATGGATGTAAGAATCGTCAAGATGACGGAAGAAGCAGCCTTAGTTGAAGGAGTCGCCCGCGTGGAGGATACCATCGTGACGCGGGGCAAGCTGAGCTTTGCCCGAATGACGGTGTGAAGATCAGCAACTACGTACGGGATCTATTATTGAACTTCGCCCAGGTGTCAAATGAGGAATATAGAAATTGTCGCCTACACCCAACAAGACCTGAAGCGACTTCTGGCGGATGAGCAATTTTGGGCGCAACCACAGCTACCGATCACAAAACGCCGCGCCATTTCTTCCCTTTCAAATCCACGGGCCGTCGACAGCGACACTGTCCTGATTACGGCACTCAGCAAAGGCCAATTGATAGCTTATATTGGCATTTTACCAGACGTGCTGAGGAGTAATGACCAACAGACGATGAGGTTTGGATGGACGACGACATGGTGGGTTGAAACGGAAAGTACCAATAAGCTTTCGGCGGCCATGGTCATGTTCGCCGCGCTGAAGAAATACCCTAAGAGAATAGCGGGCTCCAATCCCTCGAAGGAGGCGGAGCGCGCCTGGGTTGCCACCAAACTATTCCGGGAGTGTGCCAGATTTGATCGGTCATACTTCATTATGGCTCCGCCGCCTTCATTGCGTTTCTTCAGTCCGCCCATCAGGTGGACTATCGGCGCCAAGAACCGGATGATTTTTGACCGGAAGCTCGGGAAACACGGCCTGGAGATTCGAACAGTCGGTGCGTTCGATGAGCCTTTTGAGTCATTTGTCAACACTCGAGCCATTAGAGATCCGCTTGCACGAGATACCGCATACTGGAACTGGGTTCTAAACTTCCCTTGGATGTCGACGAGCCCGGAGGACGAAGCAGCGCAAAAGAGTTATGCGTTCTCCGTGTTTGCCAAAGACTTCCGGCAAATTCCGCTGCTCGTATTCCGACATGGCGCGGTCATAGCGTTCCTGGTCATGACGCTCCGCGAGGGCCGCTTAACTCTGAAGTATGCCGATTATGATCTCTGCGACACGGCCGACGTTGCTACGGCCTTGCAGGTCGCTGTTGCAGATATCAATCCATGGCTATTTATCTGTCCGGATTCTGAGCTCAGCGCGATGCTCAAAAGGCTTTTTCCGTTCTATCTCGCGAGACACAGCAAGAGTTCGGCAATATACGCGGTGAATGGGCTTCCGCTCTCGGTAGGGTGGCACCCCCACTGGGGCAGTGGGGACAAAATCTTCACGTAACGGAGCCTTCCCCCGTGGGGAGCAGGCGTGAAGCCCGGCTGCGGACAATCGTTGATCAGTGTCGATAGCATGCCCGGAGTACTTGGAATGAATTCTTGCGCTGATTGCCTTCTGCGGCCTCCATCACTTGTGCTACGAAGCGAACGAATTGGAGGAGCGATGCGTTATCCGATCCATCGGAAAGTGATCGTTAAATCGCCTCTTCCGGCAGTCGCATTCGAAAGACGGCGAATTACTAGAAGGCATTGCACGGCCGTCCTTAAGGCCGTTTCTTCATCGGTCGCGGGGAGTTAAAATCAGCGGCAAGGTAATTATCGGCGATGACGTTTACCTTGAAAATGAACTTCCCGAATCCGTGGAGATTCAGGATGGTGCTTCGATCGGGCTCCGTTCGATGATCATCGCTCATACCTTTGGTCCCGGAAAGATAGTTATCGAAAGCAAGCTGCCATTACCGCAGGTTGCTTGATCGTGTGCGGGGCCGGTCAAACATTAACGATTGGCGAAGGCGCTGTGATTTCGGCAGGCACGCCGGTGACACTTGATATCCCGCCCTATACCCTTTGCGGGGCGCCCCGGATCAAAGCATTCGGCAGAATAACCGTGCCCTTCACTCTCGCGACGACATACGAGGAATTCAGGCGCGGCGTTGAGCCGATTAGGCCAAAGAAGAGGGAAGAAGAACCTTCTTGATGGGTGCGTCCGCATGGGTCTTCGTATAATCGGCGACCCTCTTTGTCGCATACGGAGATGAGAAGTGCGCAGAGAAGCACCCTTTTGCTTGCGTTGCGACACTTGAGACTTTGCGCGGCAGCTCACACGGCTGGTGGCCTGTTTATGTCCTGTGAACGCGACTTTTCCGACTGAATCTCCCACCTCATACTTCTGACTTATCAGCGGAGTCTTTCGGCCTCCCCGACACCAACTCGACCACCTACTCTCCGGCCTCCGGCAAGCCGCCCGACCCACCGTTTCATCCTTCCCGCGGCCCCTCATCCGCCCGGCATCCCTCCAACTCGCCCGCACTTGGTTTCGCCGAACGTGTACGAAAGCCTCAAACTCACCCATCGGCGGGACGAAGGTTTCGCCCTTGCAACCCCTCTATTCGACGTAGCCAGCGCCCCAAGGTTTTGCGTCAGGTTGGTTGCGAGAAATGCCTGGCCGTCCCATCCCTGTTGCCATCTGAATCCTGATAGGGCTGTTTCCCTTGATCCTTCTGATGGGTGCATTTGCACCCATGGGTGTTGTATGGCCTAAAGACATCATACTCGCTTAGCCCGCTTTTCTCACCATTTCTTGAGACCGGCTTCGAGGACACTGAGGATCTCGACAGCGGTCGCACTGGGATGCAGGCGGGGTCGAAAAAGCGCCTGTGGATGACCACTCGTGACCATGGCCCTGTTTTCCGCCCCTTCGCCTCCTGAAAACAAAGCATTTTGAGGTGAGATTCGGCACACTCCCGCCTGTGAATATCTTTGGCGACCATGGCCTTGGTCGTTCCTGGAATTCAGCCCCGCACGGGCACCTGCTGAAGCTGTGCCCAGATGCTGGCCCAGACTTCCTGGTACGGGTAACCTCCGGCCAGCGCGATCCACACCTTCCGCACTGTCACTCGAATCAGCGCTCCGATCCTCAGCACCTTCAACCGCATCGTCGTGGCTTGGGCCTGGGCGAGCGCAGTGCCCTTTAAGCCCAGTCGACGGAGTGCCTCCATCAGCAGATAGGCGATCGAGGAGAAGTACAGCCGGATCTGATTGCTGCGCATCCACGCGGTGCTCGTCCGGTCCGCAAACAGCATCAACGGCTCTTTGATCCGGTTCTCCATCTCCCCCCGCGCGCAATATAACTCTTCATACAAGCGTCGCGCTTCCCAGGCTTCTGTCGACAGCGAGGTCACCACAAACCGCGGATTGGCTCCCTTCTCTAAATGTTCCGCCTTCGCCACCACCCGCCGCGCTCGTGACCAACTGTCCCGCGTCTGATAGGTGAACTCCTGGAACACCCGCGCCGCCTTCCCCGTCTGCGCAAACTCCGCCGCCGCCTGCTCCATCTCCCGCGCAATGGCCGCCTTCAGTCGGTCGTTCTTCGCCAGACCCAGCACATAGTCGACCCCGTGATCCTCACACCACTTCATCAGTTCTTCCCCACAAAATCCCGAGTCGCCCCGGAGGATGATCTTCACCTCCGGCCAGGCCTGGCGAATCTGCCGCACGATCCGCTCCAACTCCTCCACGCACCCCGCCGCCGCACCGTGATCCGAGGTCCGCAAGCGCGCGCATAAGAGCGCGTCCCCACAGAAGATATACAGCGGCAGATAACAATAATCCCCGTAGTATCCATGAAAGAATCGCCCCTCCTGCCGCCCATACAGGGGATCGTCCGTGGCATCCAAATCCAGAACGATCTCGGCCGGCGCTTGCGCGTACGATTCCAGTAACACCTCGACCAGCAGCCGGTCCCCCGCGGATTGATCCATCACGATCTTCTTGTAGCGTTCCTTCTCTCCCACTTCCGCCTTCGTCAGCTCTAAACGGTTCAGCGTGCTCTTACCCGCCAGCGCTTTCCCCCGCTCCCGCTCCCGCGCCCGGCTCTCTCCCGTGCGATCGGGCTTGTCCGCCAACACCGCCAGCAGCGGGTCCCGCCGCAGTTCGTCATGATCGTTCAAATCCTCGTACCCCAGCGCCAACCCGTACACCCGTTGCGCCACCAACTCCTTCACCGTGTGCTCGATCCGCTCCGCGGCGCGATGATCCTGAAAGCACTCCGCAAACCGCCCAACGATCCCCGTCCGCTTCTCCACCTCCCGCAACAGCAACCCGCCTCCATCGCTGGTCATCGCCCCACCGCCAAAATCCGCCCGCACTTCCCGCGAACCTAAAGGATGAAATTCATAAACTTTTCCGTTACACTCTGTGGTCATAAGGCTGTCTCCATTCTCTGGCGCAAGTTTTTCTCAACAAAATGCTTATGCCAGAAGAGACAGCCTTTTTCAATTTTTTAATGAGAAATGCGGGCTAGAGTGCAAGCCTCGCAAAGTTGAACTCCGAGGGAAGGGGCGGCGCGGGTAATTCCGAGCCCAAGTTCGACCCGCCCTGCACGGAGGGTCGGCCAGACGAAAAGAACGCGCTAGAGGACAGGGTAAGTCGCCTCCTCGGTCCGCCGCAGGAGAAACCGGTAATGCCCCAGCTTGGTTTGCCCCGTAGAAAATGTAGAAACTCCAGTCCGTGGGTTTCACCCACGGCTAATGATGTTGTTCCCCCCCCCGGGGAACTTAGGGGCGGCTCTCGAGACGGCGCGCGGCGATTGGCAATCAGACGCGGTCCGGTGTATGTTATCGGTCTATCGAAAACTGAAATCCAGGCCTCCTCACCAAGGAAACTTATGCGCTTGCAGGTTATCAAGAACCGGCTTCTTCCGCTCTTGCTTCTGACCCCGCTAATCCTGACGGCGAATTTGACTGCCCAGCCGCAGGACGCTGCTTCACCCCGCGCGCTGACTGCCGCTGATTATGCACGCGCCGAGAAATTCATGGGGTACAACACCAACACGCTCGTGTTTCACGCGGTGCGACCCAAGTGGACGAGCGACGAGCGCCTTTGGTACCGCGATACCGACGCCACGGGCGCGCGCTTCGTGATTTTCGACCCGGTGAAGCTCACGAAGGAGCCGGCTTTCGACCACGCCAAGCTGGCCGCTGCGCTTTCGGCAACATCGGGGAAGACATACGAGGCCAACAAACTGCCGTTCCGGGAAATCGAACTCTCGCCGGACGGACAATCCGTTTCCTTCCGCGTCGGCCGGCGCCGGTTCAAGTGCGACCGTCAAGGCGCTCAGTGCGCGGAAGAGGGCGGGGCGGGAGGGACGACGGGAAGGCGCGGCGGCGCGGGCAACGAGGTGCCTTCACCGGACAAGAAGATGGCGGCCTTCATACGCGAATACAACCTGTGGGTGCGCGATGTGGCCAACGGGAAAGAAATCCAGCTCACCACCGACGGCGTCAAGGACTTCTCCTACGCGCTCGACAACGCAGGGTGGGAGAAGAGCGACCGGCCGATCCTGTTGTGGTCGCCGGACTCGAAGAAAATCGCCACCTACTAGCAGGACGAGCGCAGCGTGGGCGACATGTACCTGGTAGAGACCAAAGCAGGGCATCCGACGCTCGAAACGTGGAAGTACCCGCTGCCGGGAGACGATGCGGTGGCGATGATCCAGCGCGTAATCCTCGACGTGGAAACGGCGAAGATCATCCGCCTGCAAATGCCGCCCGACCCGCACCGGTCCAGCCTTTGCGACGACGTGGCCTGCCGCAGCAGCGAAGCGTCGGACGTGGGCGATTGGACCGACGTCGAGTGGAGTCCGGATTCATCCCGGCTGGCCTTCGTTTCCACCTCGCGCGACCATAAACAAGAGACGCTGCGCATGGCCGACGCCGCGAGCGGCGCGGTGCGCGATGTGATGGAGGAACGCGTCGCGACGCAATACGAATCCGGCCAGGGCGACGCGAACTGGCGCCTTCTCAGCGACTCGAACGAGTACATCTGGTATTCCGAGCGCGACAATTGGGGCCACCTCTATCTCTACGACCTGGCCACGGGGAGGCTAAAGAGCCGGATCACCTCCGGCGATTGGGTGGTGACTCAGTTGTTGCGCGTGGACCAGAAATCGCGCACGCTCTACTTCCTGGCTAATGGGAAGGAACCCGGACGCAACCCCTACTTCACTCATCTTTATCGCATCGGTTTGGATGGGCAGGGACTCAAGCTGCTGACGCCGGAGGACGCGAATCACCAGGTCACGTTCTCGCCCTCCGGCCACTACTTTGTGGATAGCTATTCGAAGCCCGACGTTCCGCCCGTGACCGTGCTGCGCGATTCCGGCGGCAAGCTGATCGAGACCCTCGAAAAGGCGGACGTCTCCAAACTGCTGGCGGCAGGGTGGAAGCAGCCACAGCCGATCACGGTGAAGGCGCGCGACGGCTCGACCGATCTCTACGGTCTGATGTTTCAGCCCAGCCACCTCGACCCGCAGAAGAAGTATCCCATCATCAATAGTATCTATCCCGGTCCGCAGGGAGGCAGCGTCGGGAGTTGGTCTTTCATCCCTGCCCGCGGCGACACGCAGGCCCTCGCCGAACTGGGATTCATCGTGGTGCAAATCGAGGGCATGGGGAATCCCCTCCGCTCCAAGAAGTTCCATGACGCGTACTATGGCAACCTGGGAGACAACACGCTGCCCGACCAGGTGACGGGGATGAAACAACTGGCCGAGCGCTATCCCTGGATCGACATTGACCGCGTCGGCGTCTACGGACATTCCGGCGGAGGCTACGCCACGGCGGACGCGATGTTCCGCTACCCGGACTTTTTCAAAGTCGGGATTTCCGAGGCGGGCAACCACGACAACCGCGAATACGAGGACGACTGGGGCGAGCGCTATCAAGGGCTGCTGACTCACACCGCGAACGGGGGCACGAATTACGACGACCAAGCCAACCAGAATATTGCCAAGAACCTGAAGGGCCATCTGCTGCTGGCGCATGGCACGATGGACGACAACGTGCCGCCGTATAACACGCTGCTGGTGGTGAATGAGCTCATCAAGGCCAACAAGGATTTTGACCTGCTTCTGCTGCCGAACCGGCACCATGGATTCGGGAATGAGCCGTACATGATACGACGGCGGTGGGACTATTTCGTTCGCTATCTGATGGGCGCGGAGCCGCCGAAGGAATACGAATTGAAGCCGCCGCCCGATCCTTTCGCTGGGCCGCCAATGTAGGCTGTGGGAACTAATGAGTTGAGTGAAGCACGCCCGCTTCGGGAAGCACTTTGTTCAGAGAGTAGGCGGAGTCAAACTAATGCACCAACCCATCCGAATTGCTGTTGCCGGCCTGGGGCGCATGGGGATTATCCACGCCCTTCACGTTCATGAGTTGGCCCGGGAAACTGGTAATTGCACCCTCGCGGCGCTTTGTACCGGCGATGCGAAGAAGGCCGCGCGATTCGCCGCCGAGACGGGCTGCGACGTTCCAGTTTTTCGCTCCGTCAAAGACCTTGCCGACGCACAGGTCACGGACGCGACGGTGATTGCGACCCCCACACCCTGCCATCGGGAGCACGCCACGGCGCTGATCGCGCGGGGGCAACGCGTCCTGCTGGAAAAGCCCATGACGGAGGTTTACGAAACAGACCTCGAGTTCGCCGCCGAACTTGACGGCGCTCATCCCCATGCTTTGATGCTGGCTTTCCAACGACGGTTCGACCCGCCTCTCCAGTACGCGCGGGAACTAGTGAGCCGCGGCGCCATCGGGCGGATCTTCAAAGTTTATTCGGCCATGGAAGACTCTCGCCCCGCGCCCGACGGTTTCAAGAGTGGGGGCATCCTTGCGGATATGTCCGTCCACAACGTGGATGAGGTCCTGTGGCTGACGGGGAAGATGCCCCGTGCAGCGGTGATGGTCGGCTCGCGCATTTACAGCCATCGCCTGACTACGTGCGAGGAGGATTTCGACGACGCCCTGCTCTACCTCTGGTTCGAAGAAGAGCTGGTGGCCGAAGTACAGGTCGGGCGCAATCACGTCTCGGGCTACCGGACCGAAACCGTGATCTACGGCGAGGAGGGAGAAATCCAGGTAAATCATTTTCATCAGAAGCCGCTCGAGGTCATCGTGACGGCCTACGGAAGACGCGGCACGACAGAACCTCTCGCGCAGAAGAGTTTTTCCATGCGCGATTACGGCCGACCCGTGCCCGAATTCATAGAACGCTTCGGCTTGGCGTACCAAGCAGAATTGGCAGCGTTCGTTGAGTGTTGCCAGTCTAACCAGCCGTTTCCAGTATCGCAGGGGGACGGAGTGCGGGCGCAGAAGGTGATCCGGGCCGGTATGCGATCCGTGGTAACGCCGGGACCCATAGCACCCCTGGCGAAGAGTTAAAAGTCGAAAGCTGGCACCTGAAGTCTGTCCTTCCGCCTTCGGACTTCGGACTCGGTCTCACCGCCCCGAGAGGTAGCGGTCGCGGTAGGGGCAGCGGCTACCCGCTGCCCCCCGCACAGACCCGTGCTGGCACTGCTAGCGCGCATGCACGGAATGTCCGCAAACAATGCAATTGCGGCACGGTCCTGGATAGCGCGCTCCTTCAGGGCGCAAACATTTAGTTGTTTCTGTGCCTAACACAAGGCAATTTCACTAAGCTAGATTGCAGTGCCCCTTTGGGGCTCAACCGTCATCGTAGGGCCGGCGCCGCTGGCCCTTACACGTTTGGTTGGGACTCTGCCACGCCGCGGTAGGCAACTTCTAACTTCACGGTTCCGGGACTGCCGGCGCTGGCTTCCAGCGCAGGACGGGCTTGCGGGCCGCGCCGACTTCGTCGAGGCGGGTGACGCGCGCGGTGTAGGGCGCCTTCAGAACGAATTGCGGATCTTGCTCCACTTCGTCCGCGATCGCCTGAAGGGCGTCGATGAAAGCGTCCAACTCCTCTTTGCTGGCGCTTTCGGTGGGCTCGATCATCAGCGCGCCGGGCACGATCAGGGGAAACGCCGTGGTGTAAGGGTGGAACCCGTAGTCGATCAGGCGCTTGGCGATGTCCATGGTGTGGACGCCCTTCGCCGCCTGGCGCCGGTCGGAAAAGACGCATTCGTGCATGCAGGGCCGGTCGTAGGGGAGGTCATAGGTCTCGCGCAACTGGCTGCGCACGTAGTTAGCGTTTAATACCGCGTCCTCGGTGGTCTGCCGCAGTCCTGCGGGTCCGTTCGCCAACATGTATGCGAGGGCGCGAACCGCCATGCCGAAATTTCCCAGAAAGGCACGCACGCGCCCGATGCTCTGGGGCCGCTCATAATTCAGGGAGAATATCCCTTCCTGTGATTTCTCCACCGCCGGGGAAGGAAGATACGGCTCCAGAATTACCTTCACCGCCACTGGCCCCGAACCCGGACCGCCGCCTCCGTGGGGAGTGGAAAAGGTCTTGTGCAGGTTCAGGTGCATGATGTCGACGCCGAAATCGCCGGGCCGCGCCACTCCCACAAGAGCATTCATGTTGGCGCCGTCCATATAAACAAGGCCGCCTCGGGCGTGGACGATATTCGCGATCCTCCCAATGTCCGTTTCGAAAATTCCCAGCGTATTCGGATTGGTCAACATCAATCCCGCCACATCGGCATCCATGGCGCGCTCAAGGTCGGCAAGGTCGACGCAACCCTGCTCATTGGACTTGATGTTGCGCACCTCGTAGCCGGAGATGGCCACGCTGGCTGGATTTGTGCCATGCGCGGAATCAGGAATCAGGATGTACTTGCGCGGTTCCCCGCGCTCAGCCAGGAAAGCGTGAATCATCAGGATGCCGGTCAACTCTCCCTGCGCGCCCGCGGAGGGCTGAAGTGATACGCCATCCATGCCGGTAATTTCCTGGAGGCAGCGAGCGGTTTCGTACAGAATCCGCAAGCAACCCTGGGCCAGTGACTGCGGCGTGTAAGGATGCTCCGTCCCGAGGCCCTCCAGCCGCGCGACCACCTCATTGATGCGCGCGTTGTATTTCATCGTGCAGGAACCGAGGGGATAGAGTCCGACGTCGACGCTGTAATTCCAAGTGGAGAGCCGCGTAAAGTGGCGGATTACTTCCAATTCCGAAACTTCCGGAAAGCCCTCGACCTCCGCGCGCACGCGGTCCGCACCGAGCAGTTCGGCAGGCGAGACGGCGGGGACGTCCAAGGGAGAAAGCTCGGCGCCGGCCTTGCCCGTTGAGCTCCGCTCGAAGATCAGTCCCTCGTTGCGGGTCACGTGCGGCCGGGCTTCGCGAATTCGATTTTCCATGGGCATGGGTTCTTGTTAAAGGACCTCGAGGTCCCGCTTACTCCAGTGCTTTTGCACCCACCAGCCGTGGGCTCGTGGAAAACTGGCGGCACACTTCCACCATACGGTCGATGGCAGCCCGGCTCACCAATTCGGTGAAGCACAGCAAAAGATTGTTCTCGAGCTCAGGGTAGAATTCTCCCAAATGCAGGCCGCCAATAATCTTTTCGCGCCGCAAGTTTTCGAGCAGGCACTCAGCGTCACCGGGGACCTTCACGACGAACTCGTTGAAGCACGGGCTGGCGAAGGCGGTCGAGACGCCGGGGAGTTCCCGCAGCTGCCCGGCGGCGTAATGAGCCTTGGCCAGATTCTGCTCGGCGAGCAGCCGCAGCCCCGTTTTGCCCAGCAGGCAGAGGTAGATGGTTGCGGCGAGTGCGCATAGCGATTGATTCGTGCAGATATTGGAAGTAGCTTTTTCGCGCCGAATGTGTTGCTCGCGCGTGGCGAGAGTCAAAACGAAGCCCCGACGGCCCTCGGTGTCAACGGTCTGGCCCACCAGGCGGCCCGGCATCTGCCGAAGGAACTTTTCCCGAGTGGTGAGGAAGCCCACGTAGGGACCGCCGAATCCCACTGGGACTCCGAACGATTGCGCCTCGCCGCACACAATATCGGCCTCGCTGGGAGGTTTAACGACCGCCAGGGAGAGCGGCTCGGTGACCGTGACGATCGCGAGCGCGCCCTGCCGGTGAGCGATAGACGCAATCTCCGGCACCTGCTCCAAAACGCCGAAAAAGTTCGGTGATTGAATCACCACGGCGGCGGTCTGTGCATCCAGCGTGGATTCAAGTTTGGCCGTGTCAATTTGCCCGGAGGCTGTGTAAGGAACTTCCACCAATTCAACATCCTGATGGCGCACGTAAGTCCGGAGTATCTGTCGATATTCCGGATGCAGCGTGCGCGCCAGCAGCACTCGACGGCGCCGGGTAACGCGCAAGGCCATCAGCGCGGCTTCGGTGGTGGCAGTCGAGCCGTCGTACAGTGAAGCGTTAGAGACCTCCTGCCCCGTGAGCTGCGTCATCAGGGTTTGAAATTCGAACATGGCTTGCAAAGTTCCCTGGGCGATTTCCGCCTGGTAAGGGGTGTAGGCGGTAAAGAACTCGCCACGCGAGAGAAGTGCATCAACCACCACCGGGCGATAGTGCGAATAGGCGCCGGCGCCCAGCAGGGAGACGTACTCGCGGCTGCTCTCAGCCGCAGCTTGCTGAAAGAACTCCAGGATTTCAGCTTCGGAGAGCGGACCGGGAAGGTTCAATTCTCCTTTGAGCCTCAGGTCCGCCGGGATCTGTGCGAAGAGTTCATCGATATGCGCGTGGCCGGAGGCCTTGAGCATGGCCTGCCGGTCGGCGGCAGAGTTCGGCAAATAGCGCATCAATCGGCCTTTTCCTGCTGGATGTAGGCCTCGTATTCATCCGCCGTCATCAGCTTGTCAATCTCCCTGCGATCGGCAAGCTCCACGCGAATCAGCCACGCCTCGCCGTGTGGATCGGTGTTTACCATCTCGGGGTTGTTTTGGAGCTTCTTGTTGACGGCCGTCACCTCGCCGCTCACCGGCGAATAAATCTCGGAGACGGCTTTGACGGACTCGACCGTGCCGAAAGACTCCGCTGCCGTCACGTGATCGCCCGGCTTGGGGAGTTCTACGAAAACCACATCACCCAATTCCTTTTGTGCGTAATCGGTGATGCCGATGGTTCCCACGGACTCGTCCACCCGGATCCACTCGTGTTCTTTCGTGTAAAGGAGTTCTGGAGGGTACATTTTCCTCTCCCTTGTGTATTCGCCCTCGGCTGCCCGGCCGCAATCAGCACACCGGGCTGGGCGTCGTTCCTGCGGAAACTTCCGCCAGGTTTTCACTACCTACTTCAGGCAACGTAGAGGCGGCTTTATGCCGCCATTTGGTCCGTCGGCCGACGGGTGAATTCGCCGCCACACCATTATGGCGAGGTAAACTCGCCGCTACAACTTCGGACGTTTATAGAAAGGCAAGGCGACGATTCGCGCGGGCGCCAATCGTCCGCGGATTTCAATTTCCATTTCCCTGCCCACGATCGCCAACTCAGGCGGCACGTAAGCCATCCCGATATTCTTCTTGAGATACGGAGCAGGGGAGCCACTTGTGACTTTCCCGGCTTTCGTGCCGTTGACCCAAACCGGAAAGCCATCGCGAGCTGGAGCACGATCGATCATTTCAAATCCGATAAGCCTCTTCGCCATTCCCTCGGCGCTCTGTCGCGCGAGGACGTCCCGGCCCAGGAAGTCCCCCTTCTCGAGTTTTGTAATCCAGCCCAGGTTAGCTTCGAGAAGCGTGGTTTCTTCATCCAGTTCGTGCCCGTAAAGTGCGTATCCTGCTTCGAGGCGCAGGGTGTTCCTTGCGCCGAGCCCCGCCGGAATCAGCCCTTCGGCCTGGCCTACGTTCAATAAGGTGCTCCACACATGCTCGGAAGAGGCCGGAGGAAAATAGTACTCGAATCCGTCCTCACCCGTGTAACCGGTTCGCGCCAGGATTCCTTCGACTCCAGCGCATCGGGCGTGGCGAAACCAAAAGTATTTCAAATCCCCCGGATCAGCATCCGTCACTTTCGTCATGATTGCGAGCGCGCGAGGCCCTTGCAGCGCAATCTGTGAATATTCCGCCGAAACGTTGCGCACCTCCGCGCCAAACGAATTGCACTCGACGATCCACGCGTAGTCCTTATCCGTGTTGGCGGCATTCACGCACAGAAAAAAGTGATCCAGTGCGAATCGGTGCACCAGGCAATCGTCGATGGCGCTTCCGTTCGGCAGCATCAGCGCGGTGTATTGAGCCTGATTGTCCTGCAAGCGGGATACGTCGTTGGAGGTCACATATTGGAGCAGCGCCAAAGCCTGGGGTCCGCGAACATCAATCTCCCCCATGTGGCTCACGTCAAAGAGTCCTGCCGCCGTGCGCACCGCCAGGTGCTCGCGGGTGATGCCGGAATATTCCACCGGCATGTCCCAGCCGCAGTAATCCACCATCTTGGCGCCACTCGCCCGATGGGTGCCATTCAGAGCAGTGCGTTTCAGCGCCTCTCTCGCCGAAGCGATCAAGCCGATTCCTCCACTTTGGACGTAAATCCCATGCAAGAAAATCAAGCTAACACAGTCATCACAAACCGGTCAAGGAAGCGCGCCAAAAGTAGTGAGGGAGTTTAATCTAATAGAATTACCACGAAACCGGTGCGTTTTCGTCCAAAAATGCGCGAAGACCGACAGACATGTTTCCCATCCTCGCGCGTGTTTTCATACACATAGTCGGATCATCCTTCATTCTTGACATCTTCTTATGTCAGCTCCCTACCTACTCAGGACCTGGGTCATAATAAGTTCCACGCTTTCAATAGCTTGAAGTTTCACTTCTCCCGCCGGTTTTCCCCTATTGTCATCTAACCAACTTTCGTTTCATAAAGAGCGTCGCCTCACGTCAGCCTTCATCGACTTCCGGCTCGCCGAATGCACGTTTGAACACTAAAAGTGGATCATGACCTCATCCAGCGCGGAGGAAAGCACCTAGCGCCCCGGGACTCGCCAACGGCGCCTGCGGCCTACTTCTTGGTGCCTACCGCCTGGTGTTCTGCTACCCGCCCCATGACACCCGACACCTAGCCCAGGTGCGTAATTTCACCCGGCCGCAATTCTCCCCTCTTACTTCCCGCACGATGGCGACCTTAGGCTAGTGTAATATTTACTCATTCTCCCCTTAATTGCAGAGGCCTGCCCGATGCTGGCTGCCGCTGGTCAACGCCCCCACGATTGCACTGAGTAAGGGTCACGTGTATGTTATAGGTCGGGTTGGCGGATCATCATCGCAATTTCGGATTGCTTCTACCAACGAGCTGGAAATCAAGACGAAGTACGCTATAGATAATTCCCGGCTTGGTTGGCTGAATAGAAAAGCCGGGCCAAGCAAAGAGGCACCATGCCACTCGAATACGCCTTCGAGATAGCCACCGCCGCCATCCGGCTCGGTTTTGGAGTTACGCGCGAGGTGGGCGCGGAATTGGCCGACCTGGGAAAAAGTCACGTTCTGGTCTTTGCGGACCCGAACCTGCGGACCCTGCCACCTCTGGCCACGGTGCAAGAGTCGCTCCAGGAGCACAAAATCCGGTTTTCGGTCTTCGACCGCGTGCACATTGAGCCCACCGATGAATCCCTCCGCGAGGCAACCGCTGCCGCGCAAGCTGAGGATTTCGACGCCTTCGTCGCCGTAGGTGGCGGGTCAACGATGGACACGGCGAAGGCCGCGAACCTCTACAGTTGTTACCCGGCCGATTTGCTCGATTACGTCAATCCGCCGATCGGGAAGGGCTTGCCCGTCCCAGGTCCGCTCAAGCCCTTGATTGCGATTCCCACCACGGCCGGCACGGGCAGTGAAACTACCGGGGTGGCGATCTTTGACCTGGTCAAGATGCACGCCAAGACCGGCATCGCCCACCGCCGGCTCAAGCCAACGCTAGGCCTGATCGATCCGGAGAATACGCGGACTCAGCCCCCTGCGGTAGCAGCCTCAGCAGGGCTGGATGTGTTGAGCCACGCAATCGAGTCTTACACCGCGCTTCCCTTCCACCAGCGCCCGCGACCTGAGCGCCCCATCCTGCGGCCCGCCTATCAGGGGTCGAACCCGATCAGCGATGTTTGGAGCTTGGAGTCGCTGCGCCTCCTGTCCCTCTACCTCAAACGCGCGGTGCAGGACCCCACTGACAACGAGGCACGCGCTTCCATGATGCTCGCCGCGGCCTTCGCGGGAATCGGCTTCGGCAACGCGGGCGTACATTTGCCCCACGGCATGTCCTATCCGGTCTCGGGGCTGGTGCGAGGTTACCGCGCACCGGGCTATGAGGTCGACCACGCCTTAGTGCCCCACGGCGTCTCCGTGATCCTGAATGCCCCGGCCGTCTACCGCTTTGTGTCGTCCGCATGCCCGGAACGCCACCTGCGGGCGGCGGAGATTTTGGGGGCCGAGGCGAGCAGCGCGCGCCGCGATGACGCTGGCAAGATTTTGGCTGACCACATCGTGCAGCTCATGCAGGATTTGCATCTCCCTAATGGACTGCGGGCGCTGGGGTACGAGACCGCCGACATCCCCCGGCTCGTGGAAGGCACGCTGCCCCAGCATCGCGTCACCAAACTATCGCCGCGACCGGCCGGTCCCGAGGACTTGGCGAAGCTCTTTGAAGAGGCCATGACTGCTTGGTGAGTGGGCCGGCAGAATCGGACCCTTCGGGCATGGGAAAATCCCCGGTCAGGATTATCGCCAAGCTTGGCTGCGCCAACCTCCTCAATCGGCTCTCTCCACGCCCTTAGATCACCAAGGAAGGAAGTGTAGCGCGAAGTTGTCCTTAAGCTCCGCTGCTTGTATACTCGCGAACCATTGAAGTGCTTCGTAGGATCACAACCATGCAAAAGTACTATTCGAGACCTTTCTTGCCGTGCAATTTGGGGAGATGCTTTTGGCGTACGTGGCCGAAACAGACGGGGAAATTCGCGCTCGCACTTCTTGTGGCGTTGGCTTGGTCGGCGGCCGCGCCCGCCCGGGCCGAAGGGCCATTTCAGCCGCGCGCCGTGCCCTTGGTGACCACCGATCCTTACTTCAGCATTTGGTCTTTCGCGGACCACCTCACCGACGATGTCACCCGGCACTGGACCGGCAAGCCGCAGTCTTTCGAAAGTATGATCAGGATCGACGGCGCCGTTTACCGGCTGATGGGAAGGCCTGTGGACGAGGAGTCCTTATCCCAGGTGGGACTGGCCGTCTTTCCCACCCGCACGGTTTATGACTTCGAAGGAGCGGGAGTCCACGTCACGCTCGCGTTCCTCACTCCGCTCCTGCCCCACAACCTGGAGGTTTATTCCCGCCCGGTCACCTATCTCATCTGGGAAGTCCGTGCGGCAGACGGCCGCACGCACGCGGTTTCTGTTTATTACGCCAACTCCGCGCAGCTCGTGGTGAACACGGAGGACCAGGCGGTGGAATGGTCGCGAGAAAAACTTGGCGATCTCAGCGTGCTGCGCATGGGATCGAAGGCGCAACCGGTTCTCGCCAAATCTGGAGATGACCGTCGCATCGATTGGGGCTACCTTTATGCCGCCGCGCCCATGAGCACGGTTGCCGCAAGCGCTCTCGTCAATTCTGACTCCGAGCACGACTCGTTTGTTGAGAATGGCGATCTGCCCGGCGAGGACCACTCCGCCATGCCCCGCCCCGCCAATCGCGCGCCGCTGATGGCCTTTGTTTTTGATATGGGCCAGGTCGGGGCGGAGCCCGCGGCCCGGCATCTCATCCTCGCTTACGATGACCTCTATTCGATCGAATACTTTCACCAGCGCCTGCGCCCGTATTGGCGGCGCACCGGCGCTCAGGCTGCCGACCTCCTCACCGCCGCCGAGCATGATTACGACTCGCTGCGGAAGGAGAGCGAGCAGTTCGACGCCCAGCTCATGGCGGACCTCACGCGGGTGGGTGGCGAGAAGTATGCGCGCCTCGCGGCGCTTGCTTACCGGCAAAGCCTGGCCGCGCACAAACTGGTGGCCGCGCCAGACGGCCAGACGCCTTATTATTTTCCCAAGGAAAACTTCAGTTGCGGTTGCATCTCGACCGTCGACGTCATCTACCCGGCAGCACCGATCCTGCTGCTCTTAAATCCGCACCTTGTCGAGGCATCGCTCGCGCCGGTGATGGACTATGTCAAGGCTGGCAAGTGGCCGTTCCCGTATGCGCCGCACGACCTCGGCACGTATCCGCTCGCCAATGGACGCGACCCAACCAAAATCGAAACGATGCCCGTAGAGGAATCGGGCAACATGCTGATCCTATTCGCCGCCATCGCCAAGGCCGAGGGCAGCACGGCATTCGCGGAGAAGTACGCACCGATTCTCCAGCAATGGGCCGATTACCTCGCGGAGAAAGGGCTTGATCCGGAAAACCAACTCTGCACCGATGACTTTGCGGGGCACCTGGCACACAACACGAATCTTTCCATCAAAGCCATTCTCGGCTTGGGCTCGTATGCCGAGATGCTGGAAATGCAGGGAGAGAAAGATCTCGCCAGCCATTACCGAACCAAAGCGCAGGAATTCGCCACGCGGTGGGTGGAAATGGCGAGCGACGGAGACCACTACCGGTTGGCCTTTGACAAACCCGGAACGTGGAGCCAGAAGTACAACCTGGTGTGGGACAAAATCCTGGGCTTGAATCTTTTTCCCGCGGACGTCGCGCGCAGGGAAATCGCATTTTACGAGAATCACCTCAACCGCTACGGCTTGCCACTCGACAATCGCAAAACCTATACGAAACTCGATTGGGAGCTTTGGACCGCCACCCTGGCGGAGTCGCCGGCAGATTGGGAAAAGCTGATTTCGCCGATCTACGATTGGGCGAGCGATTCGCCCACCCGGATTCCCCTCACCGACTGGTATTGGACTCGCGACGGAACGCAAGTGGGATTCCAGGCGCGATCGGTAGTGGGAGGGATCTTTATTAAGATGCTGTCGGACCCCGCTACCTGGAAGGCATGGACCGACCGCACCAGCCAATGAAGGAGTTGAGTAATACGCCGCCATGCTGGCATTCGGTGCGAAGCTGGAGTGCGGCAGCTTGATGCCGCTTTGCCTCCCGCGAGCTTGCTGCGGGGTTATCGACTTCGCATGATTCGCCGCCAGCAAGCTGGCTGGTGAAAAAGCGGCAGCAAGCTGCCGCACTCCAAAGCTTCGCACCACGCGCACAAATTAAGTCGGGAGGGTTGCAATCATGTCTTTATGGAACAGGTACTCTCACAACAATCTTTGGTCAATCCTGATGGCGGGTCTCATCCTACTTACAGGGGGGGGCCGCCTTGCCCAGGCGGCTCCGTCAAATATCACTTTTTCCCAGTCCGCCGAAACCATCGAGGCTTACGACTTCGTGGAAATCACTCTGAACGTGTCTTCCCCGGACGCGCAGAATCCCTTTACCGACATCGTCGTGGAAGGGCAGTTCGGGAAGACCGGAAGCAGCCAGCACCTCAACGTGAGCGGCTTCTGTGATTCTGCCGATGGCAGCGTTTTCCGCATCCGCTTCATGCCTTCGGCCGCGGGCGACTACACTTATTCCCTCGTCTACCGGCGGGGCAATTTTGAAAAAACGCACACGGGCGGTTTCCGCGCGACGGACGGCCACCGGCGCGGCCTCATCCGCGTGGACCCCCAGTACCCATGGCATTTCATCTGGGAGGGGACCGGGGAACATTACTACTTCAACGGGACCACCGCCTTCTGGCTTGTAGGGTGGCGTGATGACCGGAACATCGACTACAGCATCGAACGCTTGCACAACCTGAAGATCAACCGGATGCGCGTTCTGCTTTCGGGCGCCGCGGACATGTACTGGGGCGAACCCGTTATGACCGGCGAGAATTTCACCCTGATTTTGCGCCCGTGGATTGCACGCGAGCCGGAAAGCGTCGACCACCCCGGCATTGACTTCACCCATTTCAACGTACTCTACTGGCAAAAGTGGGAGCACATGCTGCGGTTCGCCCGGGACCGCGACATGATCATTTCGGCCATTCTGGAAATCTCCACGCACAAGGCCCAGCCGGCGGCAGGGAGTGAGGATGAAAGACGATACATTCGCTACGCGATTGCGCGCTTGGGCGCCTTTTCCAACTACACCTACGACCTGGGCGACGATCTCGACAGCTTCCGCGACGAGAAGTGGGCCCACGAAACTGGAACTTTGATCGAGAGTTGGGACCCTTACCATCACCTTGCCTCGAGCCACCCCGTGCGTCGGGAGCACCAGGACCGCGCCTCTGCGTGGATGGGCTTCACTTCCATCCAAAACTGGACGCGAGGGCAGCATGCGCTGATGCTCGAAGAGCGGCAGATTCAAATCAAGACCGGCCGCATCATTCCCCAAACGAACGAGGAGTACGGCTACGAGGACCATTACCCCCACTGGGCGCCGACCCCGCCGGGAGAGTCCGCGGAGGTTCTGCGCCAGACGGCGTGGCAGATCGCCATGGCTGGAGCGTACGGAACGGCGGGAGAAAGCGCGCGTCGCGGCACCAATGTCTGGCCAGATACAGGTGGCGGTTGGATCAACGGGCGCGGGGACGACAGTATGGTCATGCTGAAGGGGTACGAGCACATGGTGGATTTTTTCACCAGCTTCGAATGGTGGAAAACGGAACCGCACGACGAGCTGGTCAATAACGGCGCGTATTGCCTCGCCAAACCGGGCGAAATCTATGCCGTGTATCTTCCCATACGTCCGACGTGCGGGAGCGGGGAAAACTTTGATTATCAAAAGGCCTGCCGCGGCATCACCCTTAAGCTTGAGCCGGGGAGCTATGAGGCGAAGTGGTTTAGCGCCGTCACCGGGGAAATTGTCCCGCTGCCCGCCGTTCAGGGACCGGTCTGGACGCTTCCCGAACCTCCCGGCTGGCTGGATTGGGCCCTGCTGCTGAAAAAGGTCAAGTGAGCAATGTGAAGGCTTCCCTACGGATGACGGGGCGAGCTTTAGCTCCGGCAAAATGTGGATTGTGCCGACGGCTGGTAGGCGACCTTGAGATGCGGTGTTTCGAGGCGCTGGTGATCGTGCACTTTTGACGTCAAACAACTTTCCAGAATCCCACTTACCAATAGAGTGCGCTCGATCGGATACGGCGCCACGCGGGTTTGAAACATCTGTTCGATCCCGTGTACCAGGCACGCAGAATAGGTCACATTCGGTTCGGGGGTCAAAAGGAACTGCGTTGACTGGATTGCCGGCACGCCTTTCACCCGAGCGGCAAAATTGAAATCCTTCAACGCGCCGTTGAGCATTAACATGGTGGCTTTCAGGCCGTCGCGATACTCGATAAAGTACGCGGCGGGATTGGCCACAAGCTTCGGCAATTGACCCGAAGACACCAGGTCTTCCGGCCGCGACTCCGTTTCGCCCGTGCCCAAAGGCGTATCGCTGCGAGAGAGAGCGGAGATCAGCAGATCGCGCGACCAGCGGCCTTCCTCGCTTGCCTTCCACACTGCGTCGCCCTCGATCATTTGCACGGCTTTGACACCTGCCTCGCCGTGCATGCGTCTTTCCACCATGCATTGCAGGCCTTCGAGGGCGTGAAAATCCATCGCGTCAGACTCGCCTTCGCCCACCATCAGCGCCTCTTCGATCTCGCATCCAAGGGGCAGCTCAAGCTCGGGCAATCGAAAAGTGACGGGAAGGGACGAGCCGCCGAGCATGGGAAAGCGCAAGCGGCGCGAGGTCTCCACCATGCTCTGCGCCTGGGTAAAGCTACAGGAGAGGTGTTTGTCATTGTAGACGGGCACGGCACGGCCACTGCGGGTAAAGACGTCCGCGCACTGCTGGAAAAACTCGAAGCGGGGATAAAGGATCTGTCCTTTTTCGTTGCGCGGATAGTCGCCATGCTCAGCGACGATCAGCACCGCATCGACAGCCAAGTCTTTACCGCCACAGCACAGGGCCTCGGCGATGGTGGGGTAAACCTGAAATCCGAATTCCCGGGCACGCTCGCCGCTCAGGTCGCCCTCTGGTTTCTGGTCCACGTAAAGCGAGGCCACCTTGATGGCAGGTTGGTGCCAGGCGCCGGCGTAAGGATAGCCGACGAGGAATCGATCCCCGATATGCTGCGCATGCGAGAGGTACTTGTAAACGGTTGCGATGATGGCCAAGCGCTTTGGCGGGGCGTCGGCACCGCCGAGCAATAGCCCGCTGGCGGCCGCGGTGGTTTGCAGGAATTTCCGGCGGGTCAGCATTGGTCATGACCTCTCAAATGTCGACTCGCGAGTCGGCTGATAGCTCACCGCCAGGTGCGGCGTCTCAAACCGCGTCTGCTGCCGATACAAGCTCTCCATGCCGGCGGCGACCAACCCCGTGGTGAGCAGCGTGCGCTCGATGGGATAGGTGGGCTTACCGGTTAGAAACATTTTCTCCATGTTGTTCACGAGCGGGCTAAAGAAGCTGGCCAGAGTAGTGCGCCCGTCGGGCATCGGCAAGTACATTTGAGTCGAAAACGGCTCGCTGCGACCATCGATATCGGCAGCAAAGTTGAAGTCCTTCAACAAAGGCGCGTAGACCACCGAACTCGAGCGATGATGCTCCACATCGGCGGCGAAGTTGAAGTCCCTCACCATCCCATTCATCAAAATCATGGTGCAATGCAGACCGTCGTTATGCTCGTAATGGTAGGCGATGGGATCTTTCACCAACCGCCGCATATCGTCATCTGTGGGGAGAATGTCATTGAAACTCTGCCGCGTCGGAACCAGCGTATGGCTTCGGCACAAAACTGCTTCCATCAGGCGGCGCGACCATCGCCCCTCCCGCAAGGCATCCCAAAACTTTTCGCCGCGACAGGCTTGGAGCCACTTCACTCCCGTTTCGCCGCCGCGCCGCCGCTCCACCATGCACTGAAGGGTCTCGAGACCATGAAAATCATAGCTATCCACGCCCCCGTAGCCCACGCACAGCGCTTCGCGGATTTGCGAACCCAGCGGCATCTCCACCGAGGGAATCCGCCAGGTTACCGGCAGGCTCGATCCGGCCATATAAGCGAAACCCATCTCGCGCGAGGTATCGACCATCTGCTTTGCCCAATCCCAGTTCCACGACAAATGCTTGTCATTAAACATGGGCACCGACCGCTGGCTATCTCTGAATACCTTGATGATCTGCTGGAAGAATTCCCAGCGGGGATATTCGGTTTGCCCCTTCTCATTGCGCGGGTAGTTGCCATGCTCGCCGACCACGACCACGCCATCCACCGCTAGCTTGCTGCCCCCCAGCGTCAGCGCCTCGGCGATGGTGGGATAGATCCGCATCGACGGAAATTGTTCTCCCCGGCTGCGGCTAAGATCACCCTCCCCAAGTTGGTCGACATAGAGCGAGACCAGGTCCATCGGCGGCCGATGGTGCGCGCCCATCCAGCCATAACCGTAAAGGAAGCGATCCACAATGTGCTGGGCATGCGAATATTTGAAGTAGGTGGTGACTACAGCGGCAAGCTTGGGGCGAGGAGTGCTCATGCGAGGTCGCTCCGTCCAGGTTGGCCCGGTAGCGTAAATCGCGTCACCTCCAAACCTTTGCCGATGGGCAGCGTTATGGAATCCACCTCCGGCCGGGAGCGGACATGTGCGACGTAGTTCGTAAGTGAGTGGGAGATTATATTATCGGCAACCACGATGCCTCCGGCGGGAAGACGCAGCATGTCGAAGAAGCGGATGTAGTCCTCTTTTTCGCAATCGATGAATACGAAATCAAATTCGCCCACACCATCAAGCACTGACCCGGCATCTGCCAAAATGAACTCGATGAATGGGGCGAGATCGAGACTCTTGAGTGTCTGCCGTGCCTCGGCTTGCCGAATCGGTTCTTTTTCAAATGAAATGACCCGCCCTGAAACTTGGCGCGCGGCGGCAGCCAGGGCGATAGTCGACAGACCGCTCGAACCGCCAATTTCCAGAATTCGCTTTGCGCCGACCCCTGCGGCCAAAGCGCAAATGAATTCCGCGCTGGGCGGCTCCAAATTGCGATGGCGCTCCGCCTGAGGGAGATTGAGAGCGTCCTGCCGGACCTTTCGCTCCCACAAACGCGCGATCTCCTTCCGTTCACGTTCACCCAACATGGTTCCATAAACTCTAGCACGAGTCCTGATAGGAAGTAGTGTTTGTGCAAGATTTGGGTTCCCGAGAGTAGCCCCGAACTTCCTCAGTTCTCCCCGTGGCCAAGGTCGACTGGGAGGCAATTTCAAACCGCCGCAAGGATGGGCCCTAACAGCCACCCGTGCCACAAGAGTCCCAGGCGTGGTAAATTCTATAGGGAAGACGGGGCTCGACTAGTGGCGTTGCAGGCTGCCGGTAGATTTTCCGGCAGGCCCGGAAGGTCGGCAAACCGACGGATTTTCCTCGTACTCGGGGGTCGAGGTCCCGCGGGCCGAGCAACGCCCATATTTGGAGAGACCGATATGCGGACGCTTCACAGGAGACCAACCACGTGGTTGCTTCCGGTCCTTGTCCTTTCGACGCCGATGCTTCTGCCGTTATTCGGCGGTGACCATTCGGATTCCGGAAAAGCGGACAAGCAGCCGGAATCTCCCGAAGTAGTTGCCATTATCAACCGCATCATCGCCCGTGAGAAACTCTACGATGCTAAACTAAGGGAATACTCTCCTCGAGTCGAGACCTATGTTCAGTACGACGAGAAGGACACCGAACTCGGGGACGTTCCCAGAAAAGATGCTTACTTTTTGGGCCGCTTGAAGCTCGCACCGGGTGCGAAGGAAGCATCCTTTATTCCGGATTCAATCTTTGACTGGCTGCGCCGCCGCCCCGAGATGTTCATGGAGCATCTGCACCTGGATGAATTCGCGCTGGAACCCTTGGCGGTGGATGAAGATAACTTCGATCGGGATCACTACGACTTCGAGCCTGTGCGCCGGGAAATGCTGGGGGACGTTCATTGCCTGGCCCTCGATGTCCGTCCCCGCAAACACTCGGAGGGGAGAGCATTTGAAGGACGCATCTGGGTGGAGGATCACAACTATGCGGTCGTTCGCTTGAATGGCACCCGGCTCAATCCTCCTCGGCGCGATTTGTATGTCCACTTCGATTGCTGGCGCGAAAATCTTCGACCCGGAGTGTGGCTCCCCGTCTACATTTTCAGCCACGAATCAGACCTCGGTGCGCGGCTTCGTTACAAGGCGGAGACGCGGCTTTGGGGCTATAGTGTCACGCCTTGGCGCCCGCAGAAGACCCAGACCCCGGAGGAAACTAATGGGACCGCCACGCACCATCGCAAAGGTGAAGAGGACAAGCTCACCACTGAGGAAGAGCAGCGGGTGAACATCTCGGCGGAGCACAACGTGCTGAAGCGGTTGGAAAGAGCCGGGCTCATGGCTCCGCCCGGGCCCGTCGATAAGGTGCTGGATACAGTCCTCAACAACCTGGTCATTACCAACCATCTCGATAAACTACCCCCGCTGCAGTGCCGCGTCCTGCTGACTTCGACGCTAGAGTCGTTCAGCCTCGCCTATACTATTGTCCTCAGCCGGGGCCTGATCGATGTGCTGCCCGATGAGCCCAGTCTTGCCATGATTCTGGCTCATGAACTGGCTCACATCACTCTGCCGCACAAGTTGAATACCCAATACGCGCGTGCGAACGGCATGGATGTCCCCGATGAAAAACTGCTTGCCAGCATGGATCTCGCCCGCGATCAAAAGGATGAAGCTGCTGCTGACGCCAAGGGAATGGATTACCTAAAGAACTCGCCTTACAAAGACAATCTGGGGCAAGCCGGTTTGTTTTTGCAGGCGGCCGCTGACGCCGCCCAGCATTCTCCCCACCTGTTCGGCCCCCACGTGGGGAATGGGTTGACCGAGGGCAGCCGTAAACAGATCCGCATGGCCGCGCTCACCACTGGCGCTCCCGCGCTTAGCCCTAAGAACGTCGATCAGATTTCTGCGCTGCCCTTGGGTTCACGTGTACAGGTCAATGCCTGGGATGGAAGCATCGCCTTCACGGACCGGAAAGCGGTGCCACTCGTTGCTCCCAGTGAGAAAATGTCCTTCCAGGTTAATCCCATAATTCCCCATTTGAGGATCATTCCCTCCCCTTAAAAACCACCCGAGGGCGATGCGGGACGAACTCCGAATCCTCGCCCTTATGGCTGGCCTAAAAATAAAGTGCTCGTCGGCGCTGCTGCTCTGAGGGTAAACTGACGGAATCGTACCTAAGACAGGGCGGGCTATGAACCCAAACTCAGGTCATGAATCTAATCGGCGCGAATTCCTCGTCACCGGCTTGAGAGGGGCAGGCGGCGTGTGGGCCTCGCTACATTGGCCGGCCGTCATGGTGGCAGCGCAGCACGCCGCTCATATGCGCGAGGCCATTCCCCCCGCCAAACTGGAAGTTCTGACTGCGGATCAGGCCGCGGAAATCGAGGCCGCCGCCAACCGCATTATTCCGACTGATGACACACCTGGCGCACGCGAAGCCGGTGTCATTTACTTCATTGACCGTGCCCTGGGCACCTTTGCCACCGACAGCCGAGGTGATTACGAAAAGGGGTTGCCCGTCTTGCAGGCCAAGACCCGAGAGTTGTTCCCGGACTCAAAGAAATTCTCCCAGGCCACTCCGGAACAGCAGGATGCGGTGCTGAAAGCGCTGGAGGGACAACCAATCTTCGAGTTGATTTTCTCGCACACCGTCATGGGTTTTCTCGCCGACCCCGCACGCGGCGGCAATCGCGGCGGAGTAGGGTGGAAGCTGATCGGATTCGATGATAACGCTACATTCGCGCCGCCCTTTGGCTATTACGACCGCGACTATCCCGGCTGGCAGCCCCCCAAGGAGAAGTGACCCCGGCGTTGCCCGGGGCGATGTGAAGGCGCCCCTTAGGGCGCGAAGGCAGGCAATGAATCCCCAAGTCACCTACAAGCCGTCGGAAGAAGTGGACTTTGTTATCGTCGGCTCCGGCGCGGCGGGCGGAGTTCTGGCCAAGGAACTTTCAACGGCAGGCTTCAAGGTGGTGGTACTCGAACAAGGGCGGTGGGTTCCCCCCAGCGAGTTTGGCCACGATGAAATCGCCCAGTCGCAGGAACACACCCTGACGAACAACTCCCAACAGCAGCCGCAGACCTTCCGGAAGACCCCGCAGGACAAAGCCGAAAAGCAACTCTCAGCGATCTACGGTCGTTGCGTGGGCGGAGGCACCGTACACTTTACGGCCAACTTCTGGCGGTTCCACGAAATCGATTTCATCGAGCGCAGCCGCCGCGGACCGGTGGCGGGCACGGCGTTCGCAGACTGGCCGCTGACCTACGCGGACCTCGAGCCGTATTACACCAAGCTGGAATGGGAGGTCGGAGTTTCGGGACTCGCCGGTGCCAGCCCCTTTGATCCCTATCGCTCCAAACCCTACCCTCTGCCCCCGTTGCCGGTAAAATCCTCGGGAGTCATCTTTGAGCGCGCCGCGTGGAAGGTCGGCTTACATCCCTTTCCCTCCCCCATGGCCATTCTTTCCCAACCTTACCGGGGCCGGGCGGGATGCATCCATTGCGGGCGCTGCCTGGGTTTCGGGTGCGAGGTGGGAGCGAAGTCTAGCACGCTCGCGAGTGTCATTCCTGTGGCGCAACAAACCGGCCGGTGCGAAATCCGCACTCACAGTTACGCTTTCCGGGTGGAAACCGATCGCCATGACCGCGCCAAGGGTGTTGCCTATTTTGATGGCCGGGGCCGGCAGCATTTCCAGAAGGGCCGAGCGGTGATTCTTAGTGCCAACGGCGCCGAGACGCCTCGCCTGCTTCTGCTTTCCAGCTCCAGACGGTACCCCCAAGGGCTCGCGAATTCCAGCGGGTTGGTGGGAAAGCATCTGATGATCAATGGCTATAGCGGGGTGCTGGCGGCTTTTGAGCAGCCGCTCAACGATTACAGCAGCGCCGCCGTCAGCCGCGTGCTTCATGATTTCTACGAGATCGATCCCAAGCTGGGCTTTTATGGCGGCGGGGGACTCGACGCGCGCTTTGGGCGGACTCCCATTAATTTCGCGCTCGGCGCCGTGCCCCCCGAGGTTCCGCGCTGGGGCAAGGCTTACAAGAACTGGCTGGCCGAAACCTTCTCGCACTCGATGTTTGTGACGTGCCACGCGACCTCGCTGCCCGTGGAAAACAACAGCTTTTCCCTCGACCCTGATTTGAAGGATGCCTGGGGCCTGCCCGCGCTTCGCATGACGTATCGAGACCATCCCGACGACCTCAAGACGGTCAAGTATCTGCAAGACCGCGCGCTGGAGCTTTTGGCCGCAAGCCCTGCGACTCACGTTTGGCCGCAGCCCGTTCAAGAGCAAACCCGGGCCGTGCATCTGCTGGGAACTTGCCGCATGGGGAACGACCCGAAAACTTCTGTGGTGAACGCCGACCATCGCACGCACGATGTTCCCAACCTCTTCCTCTGCGACGGAAGCAGCTTTGTGACCTCCGGGCGCGGACAGCCTACCATGACCATCGAAGCCCTTGCCTTTCGCGCTGCGGATCGGATTGCCGACGCCGCGCGCCGCGGGGAAATTTGAATTTGCGCAAATGCCCGAGCCGAAAGTTGGCGACGGCGCGGGGAGGGTCCGCGCGGCGCGTCGAAGCGAAGCGTGCCGGCAACGTCCCATGTGGGCATAATCTCGAGGCCGGGTCCAGGGTGGGACGCGGTCCGCCAAGGCGCGCTTCGACGGGCCATGGCTTTCTACCCCAAAATGAAATTCGGATAAATTGTCGCCCCCGATCGCGGTGCCATTTGCATTCGTTCGGCGGGGGTGTACACTGCCTGAACTCAGATTGTGGCTTTGGAGTATCGGCAGTGCTTTGCCACGATTGGGAAGCCAGCTTTTCCTGCTAGGGGACCTATGAAGATTTCACACTCACTTCTTATCTCGATAGCCATTTTGTCAGTTTCTCTTGGGCTGTTCCCTCTCACCTCAGCGGGGCAAACCAGCGTTGTGCGCGCCCGCGTGACCGAAGCAGTCGACATGCAGAACCTCGTTACTCTCCACGGCAACGTCCACCCCCTGGCGCGGCCGGAATTTGACCAGGGCGTGGCGCCCGATGATTTGCCCATGGAGCGTATGTTGCTGGTCTTACAGCGCGGCGCTGACCAGGAAACCGCCCTGCGGAAGCTGCTTGACGACCAGCAGGTGAAGTCGTCCGCGCAGTTTCACCTATGGCTGACTCCGGAGCAGTTCGGGCAGCAATTTGGCCCTGCCGACTCCGACCTTCACGCGGTCACCGATTGGCTGGCGTCTCAGGGCTTCGGAGTGACAAAGGTTTCAGCAGGCCGCACGGTTATCGAGTTTTCCGGCACGGCAGGGTTGGTGCGGCAAGTTCTGGGAACGGAGATTCACAAATTCCGCGTGAACGGCCAGGACCACTGGGCCAACACCAGCGACCCGCAGATACCCGCCGCTCTCGCACCCGTGGTGGCGGGCTTCGCCTCGCTCAACAACTTCCCTAGAAAGCCTCTACACGAGAACCTGGGAACATTTAGGCGGTCCAAGGCAACGGGCGCGGTGGAGCCGCTGTTTACCTTTCCTGTTACTTGTTCTAACGGAAGCAGTGGGTGCTATTGGCTTGCCCTTGGCCCTTCCGATTTCGCCACAATTTATAACGTGCTACCGCTTTGGAATGCTGCTACTCCCATAGACGGCACGGGGCAAACCATCGCCGTGGTCGGCGAGACCAATATCAATCCCCAGGACGTGGCGGACTTTCGCGCCATGTTCGGCCTTCCGGCAAACCCGCCCAACATCATTTTGAATGGTCCCGACCCCGGAATCCTCTTGGACGGCGAGGAGACCGAAGCGGACCTCGACGTCCAATTGTCTGGAGGGGTCGCCAAGGGGGCAACGATTGATCTTGTAGTGTCGGAAACCACCGAGACGACCGCCGGCATCGATCTCTCCGCGGTCTATATTGTTGATAACAACCTGGCGCCCGTCATGAGCGAAAGTTACGGCGGGTGCGAGGCAGGGCTGGGCACGGGTGGCAATCAGTTCTACTCTACCCTCTGGGAGCAGGCCGCCGCCCAGGGCATCACGGTTCTGATGGCCGCGGGGGATTCCGGCCCGGCGGGATGTGACAGCGCGAACGCGGGCGAAACGTATGCCCAATATGGTTTAGCCGTGAGCGGTGAGGCTTCCACGCCCTTCAACGTGGCGGTGGGTGGAACGGATTTCAACGACGTCAGCAGTATCGCCACCTATTGGAATCAGACGAACTCTTCCCCGTCCGAGTCTTCCGCCAAATCCTACATACCCGAGAGCACGTGGAACGATTCCTGCGCGGCCTCGGGCTTGCTCGGCTGCACTCCGCCGCCTTCGTCCACCGAGCTCAGTAGTGGTCTCTACCTGGTTGCCGGCGGCGGCGGGTCCAGCAATTGCATCACTCCCACTTTAACGAACGGCTACCCTCCCTTCACTTGTAGTGGAGGTTACTCCAAGCCTTCGTGGCAGAGCGGAGCGGGCGTGCCCAATGACAGCGCACGGGACATCCCGGACTTGTCTCTGTTTGCAGGCAACGGCCTGAATGGCAGTTTTTATGTAATTTGCGAGATGGACGCCAACGCCGCAAGCGGGGGGAGTTCGACCTCCTGCGATCTGAACGCTCCCTACACGGACTTTCAAGCTGGTTCGGGAACCTCGGCGGCAGTACAAGCGTTCGCAGGCATCATGGCGATGGTCAACCAAGCTCACGGCCGCCAGGGAAATGCCAACTACGTACTCTACCCGATGGCGGCGCCAACCGGGGCAAGCTGCAATTCCAGTACGGCACCCCCAACGAGCTCGAGTTGTATCTTCTACGACATAACGGTGGGTAACAACTCGGTAATCTGTGAAGGGGGGACGCTGAATTGTAGCAACACCATCTCCGGCGACTACGGCGTCATGGTATACGGCAGCCCTAGTTCAATTGCCTACCCCGCCACCGCCGGCTATGACTTGGCCACGGGGTTAGGTTCCGTCAACGTTGCGAATTTGGTGAACAATTGGAAATCCAATTTCACTACGACCACGACGACCCTTTCACTCTCTACTACTCCCACCACCAATCCCATCACGCAGGTGCACGGGCAGCCGGTCGACTTCACCATCGGTGTTGCTTCCGGCAGCGGCACGCCAGCGGGCGATGTTTCCCTCATCGCGCAGGCCGGCACCGCTTCGAATAACAATACCGGCATCGGCCCCTTCACCCTGAGCGGCGGCAGCGTTTCGAGCTCCACCATCATGCTCCCCGGCGGGTCTTACAATGTGACGGCGCATTACGCCGGTAATGGAACCTACGCGGCGAGCGACTCGATCCCGGTCGCAGTCAAGGTGAGCACGGAAAGCAGCAAGACAGTCATCAGCCTGGTCACCTTTCTCAGTAGCGGGCAGCCTGTTTACGACACCACCGCCACCACTTTAGCGTACGGCTCACCCTACATTATGCGTTTCGATGTGACCAACAGCAGCGGCCTGTCGTGCGCCCCTGCGAATTCCAGCGGCATCCAACAAGCGATTTCCTACCCGTGCCCGACGGGAACCTTGACCCTGACTCCGGCGCCCGCCAACCAGGATGGCACGGTTACCGGAAGCTTTACCTTGAATAGCCAAGGGTATGCGGAGGACCAGCCCATCCAGGCTAACGCCGGCCAGTATTCCTTCGTGGCCAAATACCCGGGCGACATTAGCTACGCTGGAAGCACCTCTGCCACGCTTCCGATTACGATTACCCAGGCACAGACTTCGACAACGACCAGCGGCGTGCCATCGTCAGCGACAGCAGGGACCCAAATAACCGTTACCGCGACGCTCACGACGACGAGCAGCGGGATTGCTCCGACCGGAACGATGCAACTTCTGAATAATGGCTCCCCGCTCGGCAATCCGGTAACGGTATCTGGTAGTGCCGCATCTATCAGCGGGAATTCTCTTGTGCCTGCTGCAGCGCAAGCCGTTCTCACCACAACCTTGACATCGGGCAATCTCAGCCTCTCCGCAAAATATAGCGGCGACATCAACTACGCGACCTCCACTTCGTCCGCGACTTCCCTCGCGGTCACCGATTTTGGCGTGTCAGCAAATCCCACTGCGGTCACTATTTCGGCGCCCGGCCAACAGGGGACCACGACGATTAACGTTTCATCACAAAATGGATTCACCGGAACCGTCAACCTATCCGTTGCGAGTGGCTGCCCAACGGGAGCTAGTTGCACATTAGCGTCTTCATCCGTCAACCCTACCGCTGCTTCGGCAGTCACCGATGTGCTGACCATTACCACCACAGGTTCCTCGAGCGCACCACCCGCCCTGCATCGGAGAGTCCCCCCGAGTCATCGCTTGCCGGTGGGATTTCTCGGGTTGCTGGCAGGGATGTTGGCTCTGGCCATGCTACTCAGTTCGTCCGCAATGCGGCGGCGCCCCGCAGCTTTGCTTTTCGCGACCACTCTTCTTGTGGTGGGAGTATGGGCAGCCTGCGGAGGAGGCGGCGGTGGGGGTACGCCACCTCCCACTCTCACGCCAGCGGTCAGCATTTCGCCCACTTCCGGGCTCTCTTTTGGCTCGGAGAGTGTGGGCTCGACCAGCACAGCGCAAAGCGTGACTCTGACCAACAGCGGCAACGCCAACCTGACCATCTCGACGGTCACAATTGGCGGGACGAATGCCAGCGACTTTTCGAAGACCGCCGACACCTGCGCGGGCGCCACGGTAGCGGCTGGAGGCACCTGCTCGATCAGCGTGACGTTCGCGCCGACGGCAACGGGTTCGCGCAGCGCATCCGTGAGCATTGCCGACAACGCCACCGGCAGCCCACAGAGCGTCAGCCTGAGCGGGACGGCCACTTCGTCGCCAACGCCGCCGGGCACCTACCCCATCGTGGTGAAAGGGGTAAGTGGAAGCGATTCGCATTCCATCACGGTTAACGTGACCGTGCAGTGATTCCGCAGATTGCGCAGATCACGCAGATGAAGCTTTGAAAGAATTGTCGTCCGGGCGCGCCATGGCGTGCCCGGACCCCAATTCTCAACGGGCTATGCAAGGTGAATTCGCCCGTCTTTGGATTCTTTCACATTATCAGTTCTTGAATCTCTGAAATCTGCGTAATCTGTGGATGCTAACTCTCCTTGACGTCCCCTATTGTGGATAATCCGAGAATGCCCGCTAATCCTCAGTCATAAATGAACTTCGGACATTCTGTCGCACCCGCATACGGAAGTATTTTTATTTCATCGGGTGGGGCGTAAACTCAGTCATCTAGAGCATTTGTAATTTAAGTGTATACATGATGAAGCGGTGGTGCATCCCCTACATCGTCCCATCGCCATGCACCCACTGCTGCTTGGTCCAATTCCCCGGCATCGTGCCGTTGGGATTGGCATTCGGGTCGCTCGTCTGGTAGATGTGCTGTCTGGTGCTGTCCCTCCACGTGTAGGTCCCCAATCCGTCGATAGGGGAGCAGAGCGGGTAGCAGGCCTTGGAGGACGATGGAGGGCAAGGGCTTGTAGTTTGGTGGGTTGGGCGATTGAAAGA
>Ga0208034_1000102_pt1 | contig 84299 bp, 65 predicted proteins | sample June2015DPH_8_10_FD_184699 | JGI IMG/M metagenome (GOLD analysis project Ga0208034, IMG submission 184699) | Peatland microbial communities from SPRUCE experiment site at the Marcell Experimental Forest, Minnesota, USA - June2015DPH_8_100... | ecosystem: Environmental > Terrestrial > Soil >... | reverse complement strand
GCACGACGCCTCAGGGCCAGGGCAAGCTTGCCCTGGCCCTGAAGACAAAAACAAAAACCTTCCTGAGAAGGAAAAACTGTCAGGTATGTGCCCGGTCTGAAATGTCAGGTATGTCCCCGGCCGCACAAACAAACCGCTTAACCCCAAAACGGGGTGGGGGGGTGGGTATATCGAGAAAGTCAACATCCCGCCAGCTACCGGCAGTGAAATGCGCGTTCCACAGTTCAGCTCTCGAGCGTCACGAATTTCGCATTCTTTTGCGCCTTGAGCACCAGTTCCGCTGCAAGTAGCGCTTCGTCCTGGTTCTGCGCAGTGTGCGTGCGGTTCACAATATCGGACACAAACCGCGGCCCGAAGGGAAGAGGCATGGCGCTGCAGTCGATATACCGCGCCTGCTTGCTGTCCACCACGAACAGATTGTTGCCCTGGTGGCTAACGCCGACGTTGGTGTACTTGCGCACCTCCATGTAGCCGTCGGTGCCGAGAATGAACAGGCGGCCGTCGCCCCAGGTTCCCAAGCCGTCCGGCGTGAACCAGTCGAGACGCACATAGCCGAAGCCGCGGTTGCCGCGCAGGACCATATCGCCAAAGTCCTGGAAGCGCGGGTGCTTGGGATGGCGAACATTGGCGATCTGCGATTCGACAACCTCCGCCTCTGTCGACCCGGTGTAGAACAGGAACTGATCCACTTGGTGCGAGCCAATGTCGCACAGGATTCCGCCGTACTGATCCGGGTTCCAGAACCAATCGGGCCGCGGGCTCGCGCCGCCTGAATCACCGTTGCCGCCCTGGACGATCTGGTGCGGAGCGATATTGATGGTCTGGATCACCTTGCCGATCGCGCCCTGGCGCACGAGTTCGCCCGCGTAGACGGCCGCCTTCACTTCGAGCAGCTCGCTGTAGAGGATGGCATAGATGCGCTTCGTCTCGGCGATGGTCTTGCGCACCTCGGCCAGTTGCTCGAGCGTGGTCAGCCCTGGCTTGTCTGACAAAAAGTCTTTGCCGTGCTTCATGGCGCGCACGGCGATCCCCGCGCGCTCGCTGGCGACCTGCGACGTGAGAACTAACTGCACCGAGGGATCGTCGAGAATCTCGTCCTGCGTGGCAACGATCTTCACATCGGGATACCGCTTCCGAAAGGCCGCGAGTTTATCCTCCTCGCCGCCCCATGCTGCCACCAGCTCGGCGCCGCCGCGCTGAACAGCGCCGATCATGCCATTAATGTGGTCGTGACTCATGCCGCACACGGCAAACCGAATGTGAAACTTGGGCGCTTCCTCGGCCTGCGCAGGCACAACCGCGTCTTCAACGATTCGTGCCGCTCCGCCTCCGATAGCCATTGCGCTCTCGGGCAGTCCGGCCATCATTGCCGCGGACCCCAGCGAACCCAGCAGTCCAGCTTGCTTTAAGAATTCGCGCCGCTCGGTCAAGTTCGTCGTCATCTCTCCTCCGCATTTCTTCAGCTTGGGTGCATGGTGTCCGGGGCGGTCCGCGTTGCTCTGACGGGCTGGAGCGCTCCGCAATTTGGACCCGTGCACGCATCGCTGCACTTGCGCTCATTGATCATAGCCGCCTGGATGACCGGGAGTGAATTGCTGAAAGCCGTGCCGGTCCTGCGGGCTGACATAATCTGTTCTGGCGCCGCTCGAGCAGGTCTTTGGCGCGGACTGAGCTTTGGCGCGCGCAGAGCATTGCCAAGAGCCTCGCGCGTTCCTTTGCGACAATGGAAGTTCATGCTCTCGCTCCAAAATGCCGGCAAGCGGTTTGGGCCTCGGGTCCTGTTTCTCGAAGCTGATTGGTTGATCCGCAACGACGAGAAGACAGCTCTCGTAGGAGCCAACGGCGCGGGCAAATCCACGCTGATGAAGATCCTTTGCGGCCTGGAAACTCTGGACTACGGCACGCTCGAACAGACGCGCGGCATCAGCATCGGCTACCTGCCGCAGGAGGGATTGCAGCTCGCCGGCAGGACGGTGTTCGAGGAATGCCTCACGGTCTTCGACGAACTCCACGAAATGGAACGCGAGATCGAGCAACTAGGCGGACAGCTTGCAGAGCTGGATCACGAAGGCGCGGAGTACCAAGCCGCTGCCGAGCGCTACTCGCTGCTGCAAGATCGCTTTCACGCCCACGACGGCTACGCGCTCGATGCGCAGGTGGGCAGCGTACTCACAGGCTTGGGTTTCGGCAAGGAGGATTGGGCGCGGCAGACGGATGAGTTCAGCGGCGGATGGCAGATGCGCATCGCCCTGGCCAAGCTGCTGCTGGCCAAGCCTAATCTTCTGCTTTTGGATGAGCCCACAAATCATTTGGATCTGGAGACGCGCAACTGGCTTGAGGACTACCTGAGGAGCTACCCCTTCGGCTACATCCTCATTTCGCACGACCGCTACTTTCTCGACGTGACGATCGACCGCACGGTGGAGATCTGGAACAAGCGCCTGACCATCTACCAGGGGAATTACACCAAATACCTGAAGCAGAAGGATGAGCGGCGCGAGCAGCTCATGGCCGCCTACCGCAACCAGAAGGAACGCATCGAGCATCTTGAGGCATTCATTAATCGGTTCAGGTATCAGGCCACAAAGGCCAAGCAGGTGCAGTCGCGGATCAAGGAACTCGAAAAGATCGAGCGCATCGAAGTTCCCGAGGAAGAGGCGGTCATCCACTTCAAGTTTCCGCAGCCGCCGCCCTCGGGCCGCATTGTGGCCGAAGCCGAGGGGTTGGCCAAGAGCTACGGGCCGAAGCAAGTGTTCAGCGGCGCGCGATTCACGATCGAGCGCGGCGACCGCGTCGCGCTGGTGGGCGTAAATGGCGCGGGCAAATCCACGCTGATCAAATTACTCACCGGCGAGGAGAAACCCACCGCGGGCACGATCCGTCTCGGCCACAACGTCATCGCCGAGTACTTTGCGCAGGATCAGTACAAAGTGCTTGACCCGGAAGCGCGCATGCTCGACGACATGAACCGCGCCGCCCGTCGCGTGCCGGAAGTTGCGCTACGTTCGCTGCTCGGCTGCTTCCTCTTTTCCGGCGACGACGTCTTCAAGCCACTGGGAGTGCTCTCGGGTGGCGAGCGCAACCGCTACGCGCTGGCGCGGATTCTTGTTTCGCCGGCGAATTTTCTGTTGCTCGACGAGCCGACCAACCACCTGGACATGCGCGCCAAGGACGTGCTGCTCGAGGCGCTGGCCAGCTACAGCGGCACCGTGATCTTCGTTTCCCACGACCGCTACTTCATCGATCGGCTGGCCACGCGCGTACTCGAAATCGAAGACGGAGCGGTGACGGCGTACGAGGGCAACTATGAGGACTATCTGCGACGCAAGTCCGCGCTGGCTGCGCCTATGCCCGCTCAGTCGCCGGCCCCGCAACACGAAAAACCTGCATCGATTGGAACCACGATCGTCATCGAGGGCGGCCCCGAGCCTTTCGACGGCGCGACATCGTCAATGGCCCCACGGACCCGCCGCCTGAATCCCATCAGGCAGAAGCAGATGGTGGAGCGCTGTGCCTTTCTCGAAGAGGAGATCCCGCGTATCGAAAGCGCCATCGCGCACTCCGAAGACCAATTGGCTGTTTATGTCTCCGCCGCAGAAACCCAGCGCCTGACCACGCTAGCCGAGGAACTTCGCACGCAGCTCGCCGCTCTGACTGCCGAGTGGGAGGAGCTGACGGCGCAGTTGGAAGGCTAGACGACCTGATCCCGGGTCGATCCCCGAATTTAGTCGTGCATAATCGAAATACGATGGCTCTTTTGTGGAATCCCGAGAGCTGGTCGCAGCGGCTGGCCGAGCTGGAAGCGCAGAGCGGCGACCTGAAGGAGGCGCCGCTGCGCCGCGACGTACGCTCATTGGGCACGCTGCTGGGCGTGGTGCTGCGCGAGCAGGCCGGCGAGGAGCTTTTCGCGCAAGTCGAAACGCTGCGGCAGGGCACCATCCGCCGCCGCGACGCCGACGCGCGCGGTCATAGCGAAGAAGCTGCCCGCCACGACTCCGCCGCGATGGAGCTGGTCCATTTGCTGCCCGTCGAGCGTGCCATCCTGCTCACGCGGGCCTTTGCGTTTTACTTCGAGCTCATCAATCTGGCTGAGACGAACCATCGCAAGCGGCGCCGCGTTGCGCTGCGCCTCAGCGGCCAGGCCGGCCGCCAGCGCGGGTCGCTCGAAGGCACATTCTGCGAGATGCGCCGCGTGGGAATCGGCGCGGAGGAGGCGCTGAACTGGCTGCGCCGCGTGCTCATCGTGCCTGTGTTTACAGCGCATCCCACCGAGGCGGCGCGGCGCACCGTGATGTTCAAGCGCCGGCGCATCGGCGAATTTCTCGAGGCGCTCGATCGCATTCCTCTTCCCGAGCAGGATATGGCGCGGCTCGAAGAGCTTGTGCTGGCCGAGATCACCGGCCTTTGGCAGACCGACGAGGTGCGTTCGCGCCGGCCGACCGTTTACGACGAAGTGAAGATGGGCCTCGACTACTACGACGTCTCCATCTTCGAAACGGTGCCGGAGCTCTACCGCGAGATTTCGGCGGCTTTGATGGCGGCGTACGATCTCAAGATCGAGCCGCTGGAGCTGCCGCTGGTGTTGCGCTTCGGCTCGTGGATCGGCGGCGACCGCGACGGCAATCCATTTGTCACGCCTGAAGTGACGCGCGCGGCTCTGCAGCTTGCGCGCGGACACTTGCTGCTTTACTACCAGCGCCAGCTCGACGCGATTATCGATCTGCTGACGACGAGCGCGCAGCAGCGGCCGGTGAGCGATGCGCTACTCGAGCGCCTGCGGGCCTACGTGGCGCAGGTCCATACGCCGGAGGCGCAGGTCTTCGGCTCACAATATGAATTCGAGTATTACCGCCGCTTCGTCATTTGTCTCAAGGCGCGCATCCAGCGCACGCAGGAGCGGGCAAGCGAAGGGGCGGGCATGGGCGAAGGGCTGCCCGTCACGCCTTTCACGCTGGCGCGCGGCCACGACAAACTCACCCAGGCGCTGCCGGCTTACTGTTCGGTTCAGGACTTTATCGACGACCTGGAGACGTTGCGCGCATCGCTGGCCGAGCATGAGGGCATCCGCATCGCGCGCACGCTGATCGATCCGCTCATCCTCCAGGTGCGCACCTTCGGCCTGCATCTGCACGCGCTCGACATCCGCCAGCACGCGAGCATTCACGCCGCTGCGTTGCGCGAGGCGATCAGCGACACCATCGCGCCTGCGCTGCAGAGCGGGCTCTCTCAGGAAACGGCGAGCGTGCTGGAGACGTTTCGCGTGGTGGCCGAGGTGAAAGCGGGATGCTCGCCGGAGGCGGTTCGCCAGTATGTGATCAGCGGGGCATCGTCGGTTGAAGATGTGTTGGCTGTGATTCGCCTGGCGCGGCTGGGCGGCGTAGCGGTGGAGGGCGCGGGCGAAGAGCCGGGCCGCGATCCTGGCCTGATGCCGGTGCCCCTCTTCGAGTCCATCGACGATCTGCGAAACGCGCCCTCGATATGCCGCGAGCTCTGGAGCCGGCCCGACTACCGGCGGCTGCTCGCGTCCTGGGGAAACTGGCAGGAGATTATGCTCGGCTATTCCGACTCGAACAAGGACGGCGGAATGCTGACCTCGACGTGGGAGATTTTCCGCGCGCATCGCGATCTGCACGTGGTGGCGCGCGAGGCGGGAATCAAACTGCGTATCTTCCATGGGCGTGGCGGCACGGTGGGCCGCGGCGGAGGGCCAACTCATCGCGCCATCTTCGCCCAGCCCTTCGACTCCTTCGATGGCCAGCTGCGCATCACCGAGCAGGGCGAGGTGTTGAACTTCAAGTACGCCGATGAGGTGCTGGCTGAGCGCAACCTCGAGCTGATGATTGCCGCGTCGCTGGATGCGATGGCGCGGCCCAACGCACGTGACCCCGAGGGCCACTTCACCGGCGTGCTCAAGCCGGAATGGGAGGCCGCGCTCGATGAGCTATCGAGCCTGGCATTCGGCTTCTACCGCGAGCACGTTCTCGAAGACCCCGGCGTGATCACGTACTTCGAGCAGAGCACACCCGTTGGGGAGCTGGAGAACGCCAAGATTGGTTCTCGCCCCACGCGCCGCAACGATTCGCCCAAGCTTTCCGATTTGCGCGCCATTCCCTGGGTCTTCGGCTGGACGCAATCGCGGCTGCTGGTGCCCGCGTGGTATGGCGTGGGTTTTGCCATCGACGAATATCTCGCCCGCCCAGGCGCGCTTGAGCTCCTGCAGACCATGGCCAAAGAGTTTCCGCTCTTTATCGACCTGTTGCGCAACGTGGAGATGGCGCTGGGCAAAGCCGACCTGGGCACGGCGCGGCTTTATTCCACGCTGGTAAAGGACGAGAAGCTGCGTGAGCGCATCTACGATATGTTTGAGGCCGAGTTCCATCGCACGGTGCGCGCGGTTCTCGCGGTTACGCGTCAGAAGGAACTGCTCGAGACCAACCAGGTGCTGGCTCATTCGATCAAGCTGCGCAATCCCTACGTCGATCCCATGCATTTGATCCAGGTAGACATGCTGCGGCGCAAGCGCGCCGGCGAGGACACTCCCGACGTGAATCGGGCCATTGCCGCGACGATCAACGGGATTTCGGCGGGCTTGCGCAATACCGGATGAATCCGATCTTTCGTTGACCAGCCGCGTGACTGTGGCTGCCGGCTGCGCCAATTCCGCCGGACAAGTCGATGTTAGCGAACAAGCTGCTCGATTGCGGGATTTATGAAGGTTCGCTAGCGTCGGTGCAAGGCCGGAGCATCCCTATCTCCTGCAAACTAATCGGAGAGTGAAAGTCGGGGTCCGGTTTTCAGGCGGCATGTAGGCGCAAACAATAGCCCTTGCCATACCGGGCGCGTTGGGTCTAGGCTATCCATATGCATCGATGTCGCTAACACCGTCCTGGTGCCAGCTCCGATGCCGAAGTGCGCTTGATGGCGCGCGATTCTTCACCCCTGACAAGCTGCACCGTTCCCCAAGAATCCGTTTCACCAGCAATCCGGGTCCATTGCCCCGGAAAAGGAGATCATCATGGCGCGCATTGCCGCGAATGTTACTGAATTGATTGGCCGCACTCCCCTGGTGCGGCTGAACCGTGTGGCAGCGGGATTGCCCGCTACCGTCGTCGCCAAGCTGGAAAGCCAGAACCCCGCATCGAGCGTGAAGGACCGAATCGGGTTCGCCATGATCGACGCCGCCGAAAAGGCGGGCAAGATCGCGCCCGGCAAGACGATTCTGATTGAGCCCACCAGCGGCAATACCGGCATTGCGCTGGCGTTTGTGGCCGCGGTGAAGGGCTACAAGATCATCCTGACGATGCCCGAAACCATGAGCCTGGAGCGCCGCGTGACGCTGCTGGCCTATGGAGCCGAGATTGTGCTCACGCCAGGCCCCAACGGCATGAAGGGCGCGATCGCCAAGGCCAACGAGATTCTGGAGAAGACGCCCAACGGCTATATTCTTCAGCAGTTTGACAACCCGGCGAACCCTGCGATCCACCAGAAGACCACCGGCCCCGAGATCTGGGACGACACCGACGGTAAAGTCGACATTTTGATTTCCGGCGTCGGCACCGGCGGCACCATTACCGGCGTTGCCAACTACATCAAGCCCAAAAAGCCTTCGTTCAAAGCCATCGCCGTTGAGCCCACTGACAGCCCAGTGCTCTCCGGTGGCAAGCCCGGCCCGCACAAGATTCAGGGTCTGGGCGCTGGGTTTATCCCCAGCATTCTCGACACCAAGCTCATCGATGAAGTGGTCCAGGTGACCAACGACGAGTCAGTGGAGATGGCGCGCCGGCTGGCTAAGGAGGAGGGCCTCTTTGTAGGCATCAGCTCCGGCGCGGCGGTCGCAGCGGCGCTGAAGGTGGCCGCGAGACCCGAGAATGCGGGAAAACTGATCGTGGTTGTGCTGCCCGACTTCGGCGAGCGCTATCTATCGAGCATCCTCTTTGAGCCGTTGCGCCAGCAGGCGTTGGCGTTGCAGGCCGAGCCAATTGCGGTGCCGGCGTAAGAAAGGCAGGGACGTAGGGACATAGGGACTAAGCGACTCAGCAAATCTGGATGCGCCGATCGAACTCTTAGTCACTACGTCCCTAAGTCTCTATGTCCCTTGAAAGTGATGTCCATATTTGGCCGAATGCGCGACGAAATCAACTCCATCATGGAGCGCGATCCGGCTGCGCGCACACGCCTGGAAGTTCTGCTCTGCTATCCGGGACTTTGGGCGGTGTGGATTCATCGCGTGTCGCACTGGCTTTGGCGTCACCAATTGCGCCTCTTCGCGCGCGTGCTCTCGCAGGTGGGCCGCTTCTATACCGGCGTCGACATCCATCCGGGCGCGCTGATTGGCCGCCGGCTGTTTATCGACCACGCCACAGGGGTGGTGATCGGCGAGACCGCGATCGTTGGCAGTGACGTGACCATGTACCAGGGAGTGACCCTCGGCGGCACCGGCAAGCAGCACGGCAAGCGCCATCCCACGATCTGCGATAACGTCTTCATCGGCAACAACGCCAACATCCTGGGCAACCTGACCGTGGGTGAAAACTCACGCGTCGGCGCGGGCTCCGTGGTGCTCTCCGATGTGCCTCCGAATTCGACTGTCGTCGGCGTTCCCGCCCATATCGTCTACCGCAATGGCGAGCGCGTGCTGCTCACCGATCCGCACGACATCAAGGACCCGCTCTCCGACGCTCTGATCGCACTCTCATCGCGCGTGGAGGAGTTGGAGCAACGACTGGGCGCGGAGCCCTGCCCACCCGACCCGTTTGCAGCCGAAGAGGCCGAGCGCACGGCGTACCGCGTGGAGCTGGAACGGATGCGCGTTTATGTCACCATGGGTGAAGGCATCTGAAGGCCATCGGCGGCACATTGCAAGAGGCGGCTTCGACCCCATATTCTTGTGGACGGGCGAAGTGAACGCTGCCGGGTTCTCTGGACGTTCTTTCTTCGCTCATCTCTGCTCCACAGGAATCGCTCCGGCTCGATGGCCTCCTCACTCTCGTTTACGGGGTTTGTCTGGAAGAATTTGCGGCGTCGAAGGCTGAGAACCCTGCTGACTCTCGGCGGAATCAGCATGGCGGTAGGCGCGTTCGTGGGCCTCGTGGGCTTCTCCCGGTCATTAGAACAGCAATGGATGCAGATCTACTCCAGCAGCCGGACCGATATTGCGGTGATCCACGGGACGTTTCTGAATACTTCCCTGGATGAATCGGCGACGGACAAGGTGAAAGCTCTTCCTCTCGTGGCACAGGCCGCGCCCGCGATCTTTGACGAAATGGATCTAACCTCGGATGAGAATGCTCTGGTTTACGGCTGGCAGGCCGGCGGATACCAACTTGATTCATTGCAGATGCTCTCAGGACGCCGGTATCGCGATGGCCAGCCGGAAGTGATGCTGGGCGATGTTCTGGCGCAAGAGTTGAAGAAGAAGCCCGGCGATACTTTGGAGATACAGGGGACGCCATTCACGGTGACGGGCGTTTATCATGGCGCCTCGGCGCTGGAAGCCGACGCTGTGACCATGCCGCTCGACGAGCTGCAGCAGCTGAGCAGTGTGGAAGGAAAAGTGTCAACGATTGACGTGCGCCTGCACCCGGCTCCTCGCGGTGAAGCGTGGGATCACTACATAAAACGCGCTCAGGCGGAGATCGAGGCCGCTCTGCCGGGCCTGCGCGCGGTTCCCGCGGCCGAGCGCGCCAGCGACAATCAGTTCGTCAAGCTTGCCCAGGCCTCCGCATGGGGAACATCCATACTTGCCCTGTTGATCGGAATTCTGGGGATCGCGAACACGATGGTGATGAGCGTGTTCGAGCGGACGCAGGAGATCGGCTCCCTGCGCGCCATGGGCTGGAAGCGGCGTCAGGTGTTGGCAATGATCGAGCTTGAGTCGGCCACGCTTGGCGTGTGCGGGGGAGTGCTCGGCCTTCTGCTGGGATGGTGCGCTCTACGCGTGCTGGCAAGCCTGCCGAAGACGGCAAGCTTCGTTTCAGCTTCAGTCGGGTGGCCGCTGCTTGCGCAGGCAATGGGAATAGCACTCCTTTCGGGGCTGATTGCCGGTGCCGTTCCGGCCTGGCATGCCGGGCAGCTTTCTCCAGTGGACGCGCTCCGCCACGACTAGGTTTTAACGTCGGCCGCGAAGCGCTCGCGCAGAACACGGCGCATCAGCTTGCCATTGTGTGTCTGCGGCAGGCTGCCGGTTTCCACAATCCAGATGCGGCGCGGTGCTTTGTAGGCGGCAAGGCGCTGGCGGCACCACGCCAGCAGCACATCTTCAGTGGCCGGAGCGCCGGGAAGCAGCTCGACGGCGGCAACCGGAACCTCGCCTTTTTCTATGTGCGGTAAACCGAAGGCCACAGCTCGCACGACCTCGGGATGAGCCAGTACGGTTTCTTCCAATTCGCGGGCATAGACCGAGTAGCCGCCTGACTTGATCACGTCCTTGATGCGCCCTACGATCCGGATGAGGCCAAGCCGGTTGCGCGTAGCCAGGTCGCCGGTGCGCAGCCATCCATCGCCCGTCAAAAGGCCGGTGTTGCTGTCCTTGTCTTTCCAATAGTGCGGTGTAATGCCGCGGCGGCGAATCTGGCACTCGCCAGGTCTGCCTGCGCGAACCCGCCGTCCGTTTTCATCGGCTATGCGAACACGAAACGGCGGTACGGGCAGGCAAAGTTGGCCGCTGCCTGGGAAGAGGGACAGTTCGATGCCCATCATGGCGAGTCCGCCCAATTCGACCATGCCATACCCATTCAGGATGACTGGAGGAATGCGCCGGCCGCCGGGCAGCCAGAGGAGAGCGCCGAATTCGCGCAGGCGATCCCGAACTTCGCCGGACAAATAGTCGCTGGCCGAAAGCCACAGGCGGACGCTCGCCAGCCGGCCGGGGTCGGGATTGCTGTTAACCAGCCGGGCAAGCATCGCGGGAACACCAACAAAGGCGGTCACGCGGAATCGCTCGACCATATCGAGCGCGTTTTTGACGTCGAAACGCTCGAGAAGACATCCGCGGACTCCGGCCATCAATCCGTAGAGCGCAATGCTGACAGCCATGATGTGCGACCATGGCAACGCGACGAGCGCAAGATCTTTGGAACCGAGAAAAATCCTAGCAAACACCGTGGAGGCACGCGCTCCGAGCAAGGCGCGGCTTGAAAGAGCCGCTCCTTTCGGAAACCCCGTGGTGCCGGACGTATGAAAGACCGCGACAGTCGTTGCAGGATCGATGGCAGCGGGCGGAAGCGGCGCGCCGTAATCGCCGACGCGAACAAACCCGTCCATCGTCTCCGTTTCCTCGTCATCCTGAATCCAGGCGCGAACATTCAGGGCGCTGCGGTCCACGATGCTGCGATCGAAGACCGCCTTGTCAACGACCAGAACCTGTGTGCCGCTATCGGCAAGAATGCGCCTCACTTCGCGGAGAGAGAGTTGCGGATTGAGCGGAACGGCGATTCCGCCGGCGCGGATGATGCCCAGGAACCAGTGGAAGCAGTAGCGGTTGTTGCTGCAATAAATGGCGACACGCTCGCCGGGGAGCAGGCGGACGGAACGGCGCAGGAATGTATCGATCCGGCAAATCGCCGCATGGAGGCCGGAAAGGTAGAAAGGGCCGGCCTCGCTGACCGAGACCTCGCAATCTCCATTCCGTCGCAGCAGTTCGTCCACCAGGTTGGCGACTGTGATGCTGCGGTCTCGAGAGAGCTGAATGCGGCGGAAGAGATTCATAGTGCCGGAACTTCCTTGCGGCCCCAATCGCTGGCCACGCAATAGTGAAGCAGGCGGTCAAGATACTCCATCACGGGTGGCGGAAAGATTCCCGCAGGCCCGAGCAGCCGCTCGGCATTGGTCGTGTCGAACTGCATGCGCATGGTGAAGTAATCGCGGTAGGCGCGGCCGTCAATCAGCACGCGCCGCTTTTTCCCCCACAGCGCAAGAGACAGCAATGGCCGCACAGCGGCAAAGAAGATCTTCGGATCGACATATCGCGGCTCGCGAACGTGGAAATATTCCGCCGCGCGCTTCGCGATTTGCTCGATTGTGGCGCTGCCACGGGGCCCGGCGCATAGGTGAACGGTGCTTCCCAAAGCGCTCTCATCGGAAGCAAGCTGCGCGACGGCTCTTGCCACGTAATCCACGGGAACAATGTCTAATACGGCATCGGAAAATCCCGGCACAGTCCGCCACAGTCTTCTCGAGTAGATCTTGAGCGGCCAGTACAACATTTTGAAGCTGGAAGTGACGCCCGTCCGCGAATCTCCCACGATAATGCTTGGACGCAAAATGATGCAGGGAAGTGAGCCGAGCCGGGAGCGCACCAGTGCCTCAGCCTCGGCCTTGGTTTGTTCGTAGGTGTTGCGGAAATGCTGGCCCACGTCGAGCTCGCTCTCGCGAACCAATCCTGTGCGCTCGCCTGCGACATACGCAGTGCCGACGTAGGTAAAGCTCCTGAGAGAGCGCATGGCCGCTGCGAAGTCCAGCATCTTTCGCGTACCATCCACGTTCATGTGGCGCGCCTGTTCAAGGGTATGATCGAAGCGCACCGTAGCCGCGCAGTGAATCACGCGGGTCGTCTCCTCAGCCAGGCGTTGATAGGTTAGGGAGTCCAACCCGCAGTTGGGTTCGCTCACGTCTCCGGCATAAACCTGGACGCGTGGCGAGTCCGCGGGCTGAATGATTGATTCGGCGCGTTGCGCCGGGGTTTGACCCGTCCGGGGGCGGATGAGCAGGGCGAGCCTGGCGCGTGGCTCGCGTTGCAACATCTCCCTGACCACTTGCATGCCCAGAAAGCCCGTTGCGCCGGTCACCAGGATCAAGTCGTCTTGATTCATGAAGTGGACAGCACCCGTGCGCGGTTCACTTGCAAACCGGCGCAGAGACACTGAGCGCGTCGGAGTGAAAGGGGACCTACAGAGATTATATTTGGAAACTGGCCGGCGCGTTAGTTCAGGTGCGCTTCGCGCGGAATATCACCTGGCGGCGGCTGGCCAAGTCCGAGTGCTACAGTGGTCTGGATTCCAGAATCCTTTCTGAGGGCTTCGCCTGTTGCCTCATTTTCGCGCGTTGTTCGTCTTCCTTCTCGTGCTCACAGGCGCTTTCTGCGCCGCTGCGCAGGTCCGGTCCACGCCCGTCCCCGTCGAGATGCGCAATAGCTTCTTTGCTATCACGGTGAACAATCAGCGGGTGGATGTGGCACACGCCGCTTCAAACTACGAATTCGTCAGCTTCGATACAAACGGACCCGCCGACATTTCCATTACAGCAGCCGACCCGCACTTCTGGGATAGCGGCGTCGACATCGAGCCGTGGCGGCTGGGCCTGCGGGCCTCGCACCCGCAAGGCGAGCCGCAAACCATCCGCTTTCGTCTCTCCGGTCCGGCCAAGCTTTCCATCTCGCGGCCCGGCGACTTTCTGAATCGGGCGCGCATGCTGTTTCTCTTTGCCAGCTCGCCGGCTCCTCCTCCGCCGAGCGGACCGAACGTCACCATTGTGCCTGCGGGCGTACATCTTGAGAGCCTCAATCCAAAGAGCGGCGACACAATTTACCTTGAGCCGGGCGCATTTGTGTTCGGCAGCCTGAATCTGTGGCAGGTGGACAACGTGAAGGTACTAGGCCGGGGAACGATCGTCTACGACGGCCCGCAGGACCCGAACGGCGACACGGGCTGGATGCACCAGCCCGATTGGCATTGCATCGTCGCTGACCAGGCGCACAACGTTGAGATCGACGGCCTCACCTGCATCATCCGATCGCGAACCTGGTCAATCCAGATGAAGGATTCGACTGGCTTTCGATACGACGATCTCCGCGTGATCGGCGGCGACCCCGGCAACGCGAACCAGGACGGCATGGACTGGCTGGGCGGCGGCGACACGGTGGTGAATCATTCCTTCTTCCGCGCCTCAGACGACGACCTGGCGGCGCTGGGCAATTGGGACGGCTATACGGAGGCCGCCATGGTGGCCCCCGGAGCCGACGTCGAAAACATTCTGGTCGAGAACAGCGAGTTCTCCACCAGCATTTCAAATGTGGTGCGGTTGGGATGGCCGCAAAAGATCTACAACCTGCGTAACTTCACTCTGCGCGACTCCGACATTCTGCATGGGGGCATCGGGGCATGCGGACAAACGTTTGGCCTTCTTGGCTTCTGGGGCGCGAACGGCGCGAGCGGCGATCACTCCGGTGTGACGTTTGAAAACCTACTCCTCGACAACTGGTATTCGCTGGTGCAGATGGAGCAGGAACAGCCCAGCCTGCACGGATTTACCTTCCAAAACATCTGGGCGCTCGATCAGCCTCCGCTCGCGGAGTCAACAATCATCGGCGACGTGAGCGATGTGACCTTCGACAACGTGAAGTATGGCCAGACGCGCGTGACCAGCGACGCGCAGATGCCGCTCGCTGTTTCAGGGGGAGCCCAGCAGCCGAGTTTCTCTCCGGCGCCCGCTCTGGCGGCGGCTTTCAGCGTCGATCCGCCTGTCTTCGCGCCGCGGCAGAAGGTCACGTTCACCGCACGGGAAGCGACTGGAGCGCAGTACACGTGGCTCTTTGGCGATGGAGCCTCGGCGCACGGCCGCCGCGTGCGGCATCGCTTTCCCGATGCGCTGGGGACCGAACTCGACGGCAGAAATGGCGCGGGATGGTTCCGCGTATTGCTGCATGTGACGGACAAGGACGGCCATCAGGATTGGGCAGCGCAGGGACTCGTGACCGTCGGGCAATGGCATGATGCAGCGAAAGCAGCGAGCGCAACCTCGACTGACTTGAAAACGGCGCCGGGCTTGAACTGGAAAATCTATTCTGGCGCATGGACTGAGCTGCCCGATTTTTCCGCGCTGCAACCGGCGCTCACCGGTCAGGCACCGAATCTCACGGCCGAAGCTCCAGAGACGGGAACTCAAGTGGCTGGAACTCAAGGGGCCGGAACTCAGGGATTGACGCAGCGCGCAACGGTGTGGGACGGATGGATCAACATTCCCGCAGACGGCGGCTACACGTTTCATTTGATCGACCGCGACGGCGAACGGCTGGTGATTGACGGGATGGAAGTGGCCAGGACCGGACCGCCCTTCGGGCTGGTCTGCGGCGCTCCAGGCAACGCACTGCGTTACGATCGCGGATCGATCGGACTGCGCGCTGGATTGCACGCGATCCACGTTGAGGCCCTGAACACGGCTACCGAAGGCGCTCCGCGGCTTTTGTGGGAGGGGCCTGGGTTGACGCTCGCGGATGTGCCGGCAGGAGCGTTCTCGCACAATCCGGAATGATTGGCAGGACAGGCCCCTCTCGTTTTCTACGGTATCTGCGTTAGGTCCCAGCCGCCGCCCAAGGCGCGCACGAGGCTGACGCTGGCAGCGAATTGCCGGCTCACGATGTTGATGGCGGTTACCTGATCCTGCAGCAGTGTCTGCTCGGCGGTGAGCACTTCAAGATAGCTGGTGGCGCCGCCTTTGTAGCGCGTGTTGGAGAGGTCGAAGGAGTGCTGCGCTGCGTCGACAGCACGTTGCTCGGTAGCCGCTTCCTGCTCCAGGATTCGGAGCGCGGAGAGCTGGTCTTCCACGTCGTCGAAAGCCTGAAAGACGGTATTGCGATAGGCGTCGGCCTGAGCCTCGTAATTGTGGCGAGCCACATCGGTGAGCGCGTGGCGCTGGCCCGCATCGAAGAGCAGCTCGGTGGCCTGCGCGCCCAAACTCCAGAGAGAACTGGGGCCCTGAATCCAGGTGCCGGGGTTCGTGCTTTCAAAGCCACCCGATCCGCCGAGGGTAATCGTCGGATAGAACGCGCTGATGTTGATGCCGATCTGTGCGTTCGCAGCGGCTTCAAGACGCTCTGATTCGGCGATGTCGGGACGCCGCTCGAGCAGTTGCGAAGGCACTCCAACCGGAACCTTCGGGAGCGCCAGATCGAGCGGCGATGGCGGAATGCTGAAGTCCGGCAGGCTGTCATTGGCCAGGGTGCCGATGGCGTGCTCATACTGTGCGCGCGCCACGTCCAGGTCGACAAGCTGTGCGCGGACGGTCTCAAGCTGTGTTTGCGCCTGCGCGACGTCTACCTCTGTGACCACGCCTCCGGCAAAGCGCCGCTTCGTCAGGTCGAGCTGGTGCTCGAGATCGGTCACCGTGTCGGTGAGAATCTTGATCTGGGAATCGAGGCCGCGAAGGGCGAAATAATCGGTGGCCATCTCCGCATGGAGCGTGAGAGCCACGTTGGCCTCGTCGGCGGCGCTGGCTTGCGCATTCGCGCGAGCCTGCTCCACTGTGCGGCGAATGCGGCCCCAGAAGTCCGGCTCCCAACTGGCCTGGCCTGCAATGACGAAGTCGCCGTAGGTGGCCGTGGTTGCCGGCGTGGCCAGAGGACGATTGGCCGAAACGCGATCGCGGCTGATGGAAGGGCCGGCCGAGAGCGTGGGATAAAGATTGGCGCGTGCGGCCCGCACCTCGGCTTCCGCGGCCAGGTAAAGCTCCATTTGCCGGCGGAGCTGCACATTGTTCGAATCGATGCGCTCTTCGAGTTTGTTCAATTGCGGGTCCTGGTAGATCTCCCACCACTTGCCTTTCAACATTCCGTCGGAGGGATTCGCCGGCTGCCATGCGCCGCCCTGCGGATTGGGCGGTGGAGCGACTACTGTTGTTGCGCCGGTTTCCTTATAAGCCGGCGGCGCGTTGTAGCCGGGGCGGTTGTAGTTGGGACCGACTGGCTTGCAGCCAGAGACAAGAATCAGCGCCAACGATGCGCACCCGTATACGTGGATACACCCTAGGCCACAGCGAGCAGCGCGCTGCGATGACGCACGATTCTTTGGCGACCGCTTCGCCATGATCAGAGTCCTCCTGCGCCAAACGCACTGCTCTGGGACGATTCCACCGTCACTTTTTCGTTGTTGATGAGCGAGTCGGGTGGATCCTGGATGACTCTGTCGCCTGGGTTGAGGCCGCTGACGATCTGCACAGTGGCGCCGTCGTCCTCGCCGATCACCACAGGAATCAGATGGGCGACCGTCCCATCGCTGCCATCGGTCACGGTCGCGACCTGCATCCCTTCGCGGCGAAAGATGATGGCCGATGCGGGCACGATGTACGCTGGCCCGGCAGAAGGGGCTTTGAAATGAACCTGCGCCAGCGCGCCGGGCATCAGCTGGCCTGAACGGTTGTCGAGGTCGATCTCGACGAGCAGCGTGCGGCTCACGGGATCGATGGCATCGGCCGTGCGGACGAGGGTGCCCTCGAAGGTCTTCCCAGGGTACTCGGGAAAGGTGAAACCGATTTTCATCCCGTGCTTCATGGTTTGCGAGTAAAGCTGTGGCACGTTGGTGTAGACGCGCAACGTTTGCAACGCCTGCATGTGGAAGAGCTCGGTCCCTGCACCTCCGGCCGAGCCAGAGCTGATCAACTGGCCGGTATCGACCGCGCGGGCCGTCACCACGCCATCGAATGGCGCATACACTTTCTCGAACGATTGCAATTCGCGAAGACGTTGCAGGTTTGCCTCCGCCGACTTGACCGTTGATGCAGTGGCAGCGGCCTGGCTTACGTACGTGTCGGTGTCCTGCTGTGAGACGGCGTTAGATTTGACCAGTCCCGAGTACCGATCCGCCTGCGTGCGCGCGTTGTTGGCGTTGGCCTCAGCCGTTGCCAGATCCGACTCGGCCTGCGCCACCTGTTTGTCGAGCTCGGGAGTGGAGATTACGGCTAGCAGCGCGCCCTTCTTCACCTTGGCGCCGATGTCGTAGTACCAGCGGTCGAGGTAACCGTCGGTGCGGGCGTAGATAGGCGAATCGGTATACGCAGTTACATTGCCGGGAAGCACGAGCGTTTCCACGGGTGCGCCGGCCTTTGCGGGAGCTATAGAGACTGTGGGCGCAGCAAGAGAGTAGGTGCGCTGGGCAAGAACCGTGCCGGCATGCATGCGGCGAAGGATGCCAACAGCCGCGAGCACCAGCAGGATGAGCAGAACCACGGCCACGCCCACCATGGCCTTGCGCGGCGAGAGAGGAGTTGCCTCCGGAGCGGTTTCGTGGCTGGCCGCAGCGGGTTGAGAATGTGGATTCGGCTCTTGAGTCATAAGCACCTACTCCGGTCTGGCGTCGAATTCATCGAATCGCGCGGCATCGGATTCGTCGTCGCGCTCGCGTTGCCGCTCGATGCGGCCGTGAATGAAAGAGAAGAAAGCTGGCACAAAGAACAGCGTGGCCACGGTGGCCAGCAGCAGACCGCCGATGACAGCACGGCCCAATGGCGCGTTTTGCTCGCCGCCGTCGCCCAGCCCCAGCGCCATGGGCACCATGCCGATGATCATGGCCAGCGCAGTCATCAGCACCGGGCGCAGGCGGACAAAGCCGGCGTTTAGCGCGGCGCGCCGGGCATCGCCCACGAGGATTTCCATCTGCTCACGCGCAAAGCTCACCACCAGAATGGAGTTGGCGGTGGCCACGCCCATGCACATAATGGCGCCGGTGAGCGCGGGCACGCTGAGCCGTGTCCCGGAGAGGAAAAGAAACCAGACGATTCCCGCGAGTGCGGCCGGCAGCGCCGAAATGATGAGAAACGGATCGAGCCAAGACTGGAAGTTCACCACGATGAGCAGGTAGACGAGCAGGATGGAGAAGGCCAGGCCGCTGAGGAGGCCGAAATAAGAACTGTACATCGTCTGGCTCTGGCCGCGGAAGATGAACTTCGAGCCGCGAGGTAGTTCCTTCTGGTGGCTGGCGACGATTTTTTCCATGGCGCGGGTTACGCTGCCCAGGTCAGTACCTTCCACGTTGGTGTAAATATCAATCACGGGCTGCACGTCATAGTGGCTGATGGAGCCCTGCTCGGCGCCGGGGACGACGGCGGCAAGGTTGCTCAACACCTGCACAGGCCGTGGGACGCCGGGTGCGGCCGTGGTGGCCCCGGAGGTCTGGGAGGGAGCGACGCTGCCCAGCGGCGCAGCGCCGGGCGCCCCTGTCGAAGTGCTGGTGGAAGGTTCGGTCATGGCCGCGTTGGTTGCCGAGCCGGTGATGGGCAGGCTTTCGAATGCCGCCATCGTGTCCAGCCGGTACTGCGGCGCCTGAATGGCGATATTGTAGGAAACTCCGTTGCGCGGATCGAGATAGAAATTCGGACTGGTCTGGAAACTGCCGCTGAGCGCAACCAGGAGGCCTTGTGCAACGTTCTGCTGCGTAAGGCCGGTGCTCGCGGCGCGCGTGCGATCGACATTGACCGTGAAATTGGGATAGTTGAAAGGCTGCTGGATGCGCGCGTCGGCTGCGCCGCGAACGTAGCGGATCTCATTGAGCATGTGTTCGGCGAGCGCGCGATTGGCGTAGAGATTGGGGCCGACGATTTGAATGTCGATGGGCGACGACAGCCCGAAATTGAGAATCTGAGTAACGATGTCGACCGGCACGACATAAAACGTCACGCCCGGGTAATCGCGGGCCAGCACCTCGCGCAAGCGGTCGACGTACATCTCGCTGGGATGGTGATCGCGTCTCAACTGCACCTGAATGTCGGCATCCGACGAGCCCACCGGCGCCGAGGTGGAGTAGGAAAGGTTGAGCGAAGAGTACGGCAGGCCGATGTTGTCGAGGATCGTAACGAGCTCATCGGACGGAATTTCCTGGCGGATGGTCGACTCGATGTGGTCGCAGAGTGCAGCGGTCTCCTCGATGCGCGTGCCGGTGTGCGCGCGCACGTGAATCATGAACTGGCCGGAGTCGACGGAAGGGAAGAAGTCCTGCCCGAGGAACGGCGTCAGTCCCAGCGAGAGGAGGGCAAACGCCAAAAAAAAGATCAAGAAGGCGCCCGCATGATCGACGCACAGAATGAGCAGGCTCAGGTAGCCGCGGCGAAACCGGTCGAAGGCGTGCTCGAATCCGCGTTGAAACCGCGTGAACGGGTTGCGGCTGGCTTGTTTTCTCGCCGTCTCCGCGTCGTCGTGCTCCCTCAGCAGGTACTTGGCCATGGTGGGCACGAGGGTGCGCGACAGAAAGTAGCTGGCGAGCATGGCGAAGACCACAGCCTCGGCCATGGGCACAAACAAGTAGCGCGCCACGCCGCTCAAGAAGAACATGGGCACGAAAACGATGCAGATGGCGAGTGTGGAGACGAACGCGGGCGTGGCGATTTGCGCGGAGCCTTCGAGGATGGCCTGCTCCAGGTCGCGTCCTGTCTCCAGAAAGCGGTTGATGTTCTCGATGGCCACGGTGGCATCGTCAACCAGGATGCCGACGGCCAGCGCCATGCCGCCCAGGGTCATGATGTTGATGGTTTCGTGCAAAGCGTCGAGCACGATGAGGGAGCAGAGAATCGAAAGCGGAATGGAGACGGCGATGATGATCGTCGACCGCCAACTGCCCAGGAAAATCAGAATCATGGTTGCGGTCAGGCAGGCGGCGATGATCGCCTCGCGCACCACGCCGCTGATCGCGCTGCGCACAAAGATCGACTGATCGGAGAGAGCAACGATCTTGAGTTGCGGAGGCAGTTGGCCCTTCAAACCCGGGCTGGTGATGATTGCGTTCACGTTTTTGATGATGTCCAGCGTTGAAGCCGAGCCGGTCTTCATGACGTTCATCATGATGGCGCGGCGGCCGTCGACGCGGACAATGTTGGTTTGCGGCGGACTGCCGTCGCGCACGTGGGCCACATCGCGGATATAGACCACCGCCCCGTTCACCGTCTTGATGGGCATGTTGTTCAAAGCATCGAGAACCGCGGGAGCGGAGTTGGTCTCCACCTGGTACTCAAAGCGATCGAGCTTGATGGTGCCGGATGGAGCAATTACATTTTGCGCGGTGATAGCGTTAACCACGTCGGCGGGCGAGAGTCCCCGGGCCTGAAGCGCATTCAGATCGAGATCGACCTCGATTTGGCGCATCTTGCCGCCGAATGGAAACGGCGTCTGGGCGCCTTCGACGGTGGCCAGCTGAATACGGATGGTCTGCGTGGCGAGGTCATTCAACTGTGTCTCATTCAAGCCCGTTCCGGACATCCCAAGTTGCAGAATCGGAACGCTGGAGGCGTTGTACTGGATGATGAACGGCGGCGTGGTCCCGGGCGGGAGCGAGCGCAACTGCACCTGGCTGATAGCGGTCACCTGAGCCACGGCCTGGCCGATATTCACATTGGGGTGGAAGAAGATCTTGATGATCCCGACGCCGACCAGGGACTGCGACTCGATGTGGTCGATGTCGTTGACCGTGGTGGTCATGCCGCGCTCGGCGTTGGTCACAATGCGGTTGGCGATCTGATCGGCCGACAGGCCGGCGTACTGCCAGACCACGGTAACCACCGGTATATCGATGTTGGGAAAAATGTCCGTCGGCATCGTCTCGATGCTGTAGACGCCGAGGATCAAAATCAATAGCGCAAAGACGACAAAGGTATAAGGCCGCCGCAGCGCAAGCCGGACAATCCACATCATAAGGCTGGTATTCGCTCCTCGGCCGGCGTTTTGATGGTGTTCAGCCCAACCACTGTCCCGCCATCAACCGCAGCCGCAAACCGGGGCCGGTTTTGAGCTATGCTCCGGCGCGCGCCGGCTCCTCGGGTACCGGGCCGGATGGCACCGAAGTGTAAGTCCGGCCAGGCGTTTCAATGAACATACTATGGTAGCTGATCAACCACGGCGATGAGAACGAGCGCGGGAAAACTGTCGTTCGAATTGGCGGCCATCCTCATAGGACGCCTGTAGGGAGGAAAAGATTCGGCTATTGGAAACAGTCAACTGGCGGAGGATGCCCAGAATCCGGACTGCACGTCTAAGGAGCATACCGACGAGAGCAAGCACGGCAGCCCGCCAGGTTCCGGTAAACTGTGAGGTGGATTCCAGAAAACCGGATTCATGTTTCCGGCGCCGAGCACGGCAGGGAAGTTGCGGCAAGGACCGGTCGCGCGCCTAAGCCAGCTCGGAAGATTCCAGTCGAGCGGAGAACAGACGCCTTTTGTGGCGTCTGGAGTTTCCACCCCAGCAACGAGGACCTGTTGCTGGGGACCCCGGACAGTTTCCACCCCATCGACGAAGACCTGTCGCTGGGGGCCCCGGGGTTTGGGGAGGATGGGCGCGGTCCTGTAGAATCGATCTTTCCTTAAGGAAAGATGAGAATCTCCGAGGAAAGACCGGATTTTCAGCGAATGAGGGTGTGCAAATTCTTCCTGTGAAGCCGAACTTTGGTACGAAAGAGACTTTGTGCTCGCCGCAGGGCTCACACCCGGTGAAGATCAGGCACACATCCATCTCCGGCGCCGCATCAGCCGTCAAGCGCGTGGCGCGCGTGTTCATGCTGCTGGCGCTGGTGTCGAGCGCAGGAGCAGCGTTCGCGCAGACATCCGATACCATCGATCAAATCCGCGTCATCGGCAACCGGCGCATTCCCAAGGAAACCATTCTCGCCCGCATGTTTACCCATCCGGGGGACACATACGATCCCGTCTCGATCGAGCGCGACTTCAACTCTCTTTGGAACACCGGCTACTTTGAGGACCTGCGGTTAGAGCGCGAGGACTCAGAGCACGGCGTGATCCTCGACGTATTTGTCCGCGAGAAGCCGACGATCCGCGACATCATCTACAAGGGCAACAACTCGGTGACCAACTCCGACATTCTGGACCGCTTCAAGAAGGAGAAGGTCGGCCTTTCGGTGGAGAGCCAGTACGATCCCACGCGGATCAAGCACGCCGAGAACGTGATCAAGGAACTGCTTGCCGAGCACGGACACCAGTTCGCGACGGTGAAAACCGACGTCAAGACCGTTCCCCCGGCCTCGGTGCAAGTGACATTCAACATCAAGGAAGGCCCGGTGGTGAAGGTGGGCAAGATCACCTTCGTCGGCAATCAGCATCTGAATGCGCTCTACCTGCGGCGCGCGATGAAGAACCTCAAGCCGATCGGAATTCCGTATTCAATTGTTTTCGAGGACCTCTTCGCCCAGACCTACGACTCCTCGAAGCTGGAGGAGGATACGGAGCGCGTGCGTCAGGCCTACCGCGACAAGGGCTATGCGAGCGCCGCAGTGGAGCAGCCGAAGACCCAGATTCGCGATGAAGGCGGCCTTAACTGGTTCACATTCAGGCCGCGCAACGGTAAGCGCATCGACATCTCCATGACGATTGAAGAGGGGGAACGCTACCACCTGGGCACCATTACGTTCACGGGCAACAAGCAGATCACCAACTTGAAAGCCTTGCGCGCCACTTTCCCCATCAAAGACGGCGATTGGTTCAGCGCAACAGATGTCAGCAAGGGCCTCGACAACCTGAAGAAGGCTTATGGGGGCCTGGGCTACATCAATTTCGGCGCCATACCCAAGATCACTTACGACGACCAGAAGAAGACCGTTTCGATGAACATCGACATCGACGAAGGCAAGCAGTTCTTTGTGTCGCGCATCGAGTTCACGGGCAACACCATTACCCGGGATAAGGTGATCCGCCGCGAGCTGCTGCTGGACGAAGGATCGGTCTACAACTCGCAGCTGTGGGAGTACAGCCTGCTCCGCCTCAACCAGCTGGAATACTTCGAGCCGCTGAAGGTCGATCAGGACTCCGAGGCTCACCAGGATCCCGATAACGGCACGGTCGAGTTGCTGTTGAAGGTGAAAGAGAAGGGCAAGAACTCGATCGGCCTCAACGGCGGCGTCAGCGGGTACTCCGGCGCCTTCCTGGGGCTGAACTACTCGACCAATAACTTCCTTGGATTGGGCGAAACTCTCAGTCTCCAGGCGAATCTGGGCAGCATCAGCCGTACCTTCCTTTTCGGCTTCACACAGCCTTACTTTCGCAACCGTCCGATCAATATTGGATTCCAGGTCTACAACAACAAACAGGACTACAACGCAGCCAAGAACTACCAGGCCACAACGGGCGCGTCGCTGAACCTGTCGAATGCGGAGAAGTCGCTGACGCAGAACTACAACGTGGGCTCCGACGGCATGAATTTCTCCGTCAACTACCCGCTGAGGAGACATGCGTTCCAGCGCGTGGGCATGACCTACTCGCTCACCAAGTCCACGATTACGGCGTTCAGCACGGCGTCGTCGACGTTTTTCCAGACCATTGCCTTCCGCTCCGGAGTGCAGGGATCGAACCCGCTGGCCGGCATTATCAACAGCAATGTCTCGCTGACCTACACGTACGACACGGTCAACAATCCGCTGCGCCCGCGCGAGGGCAAGCAATATACGGTGTTTTTGCAGACTTCAGGCATTTGGGGCAGCGTCCGCTATGTGAACCCGGTTGTGGCGTACAAGCAATTTATCCCCATGCACGACCTGAAGTTCTCAAAAGAGGGACACAACGTGCTGGCGCTGCGCGCGCAGCTTGGGTATATCTCCGGATACGGCGGCGACGTCGCTCCGCCCAACAATCGTTTCTACGCCGGCGGCGAGCAGGAGTTGCGCGGCTTTGACGTGCGCGGCGCGACGCCCTATGGCTATGTGCCCACGCGGGTCAACTTCCAGCTCACCAATCCGGATGGCAGTTGCGTCCCGCGCGACCCGACCAACCCCGAGGACAACCAGTGCATCCAGGTGCCGATCCCGGTCTACGGCATTGCCTCCATCGGCGGCGATACGAATCTGACGACCAACGTGGAGTACCGCATCCCCGTGGTCGGCCCGTTCATGTTCTCGTTCTTCGACGACTTCGGGATCGATACCGCGCTCAGTCACGGTCAGTTGACCCAAAGTCCGGAGGGCTTCGCCAGCCTGACGGCTCCGCTCTATGGCTGCCCGGTCTACAACAACGGATCCTGCCAGGGCGGGATCCCCGGCTCCCAAGTCGGGTTCAGGAAGGATATCCGCCCGGTGACCGGCACCAACTTCGTTCCGCGCATGTCGCTGGGGGCCGAGCTCTCAGTGATCATGCCAGTCATCAATGCTCCCTTCCGCCTCTACTACGCCTATAACCCGCTGCGCCTGTATGAGACGCCGTATTGCAACGAAGTGAATCTCGGCCAGAAGCAGTTGAGCTGCTCGGCAGAGTTGATCACGCGCGCCATGTTCCCACCGGGCGACATTAACAACAGCGCCGGCGGCTACACATACCAGGAAGCCATCGGGGCGTACGGCGCGCAGAACATCTTTCGCGAGCCGCGCAAGACCTTCCGGTTGACCGTGTCGACGACGTTCTAAGACGGTTCCGATTCGCCGCGGCAGTGAGGCCAGCAACCTTTGGCCGGAGGCACGCAGAATGGTCGGCGGTCGAACTTCAGCAAACGGACCGACCTGAGCTTTCAGCACAGAACGAGCAGTTTTCAGCGGTTTTCTGAAATCGGCTGTTTTTGAGCGATTTTCAGAGATCGGTTTTTCGAGATCAATCTGCGACTATCCATTTTATTGTGAGCTATTTAGACGCCATTTTATGGTGTTTTTCGCGTTGCTCCACAGTTTCACAGTTTCTGTGAAACTGTGGAGTTAGTGGCTGCAAAGCACTGATTCCAAAGACTCCACAGTTTCACAGTTTCACAGTTTCACAGAACAGTATGGGGGGGTGGGGTAAAGACAGGGACCAAGCCACCCCAGCGGCGAAGCCGCCGGGGGCCCCGGCAGGGAACAAGGGACCAAGGGAACCAGTGAGCGAGGGAGGGGGCGGGAAAGCGGATCTGGTTTGTTCATCGAACATAAGACTATTGTTCGCCTGGAGGGAGAAATGATCGGCAAACTTCGCGAAAGTTTTTGCGGAGTGTTTTCAGCGGGTTGCGGGGTAGCGGCGGTTGTGAGGGGTTGACGGAAAGGCGGGGAACAGAAAGACAGGGAACGAGGGAACAAGGGGACAAGGGACCAGGGAGCAGGGAGCAGGGACCAGGGAACAGGGAACAGGTAATCGAGGGACCAAGGGACCAAGAAGACAAAAGTTCATTCGAGAGCGGCTTGACTCGCGGCGGGCACACGGCCAAACTGGCGTGCATGCAAACGCTAGGGTTGTCTGGCGAGAGCCGCCGCTCCGACGGCCGCCTTAAGAGCATCTTTTGGCCCACGGTCGAGAACGCGTGGGACGTGAACTACCTTGGCCAGCAAGGATTCTGGATATGCGTGGTCCTTGCCGTATTTCAACTGGTAGTTGCGGCATTCTCAAGCAATCTCGTTGTGCTGGTCGCTTACCTGACGGCGGCGCTCGTGTACCTGGTGGGCGGGATGGGCGTCCGCGAGGCAAGCTGGCCGGCGGCGGCCATTGTCTTCGGCATTTTTTTCACGGGACTGCTCTATACCGTGATGATGGGGCACCTGCCGGGAATCATTGACATCCTTTTCACCGGCATCCTGCTCTCGAACGTCCGTGCGGCCTTCCTGGCCTCAGAGTGGAAGCCAGCCGGCGAAGGCGAGGACAGGCCCACCCGCTTTAACGAAACCATGGTGGACAAGATTGTGGATCAACTTCCGGCGAAGCTCTGGCCGCGGATTCAGCCCTTTTTCTTCGCGGTGGGCGCGGCGCTTTTCGCCCTGGAATTGCTTGGAGTTGGAGCTGTTGTCTGGCACCGCCTGAGCGGCCTGGTTGTTGCCCCGCATCCATAGGCGCAATGGAGGCGCACTGGAGCCGCGATGGAGCCGCGACCCCGGGCGCGCCTTCCGCGACCAGGCTTTTGAGCGCTGTCCGTTGGCGGTTTGACGCTCCGAATTGAGGCACCTATAATCCCCTCTAGTTCCGGCGATGCCCCCTTATGCAGGTGTTGTGAGCAGGATTTACGCCGGGCGGGCCTTGGATAGCATGGCACGAAGTCCTTTGGCCCGAAACCGCCGCGCTGATGGGACCGGCACGCGGGAACTCCGAAGGAGTTATTGAATCGCATGAAGCGTCTGCCCATATCCGTTCTTATGTTCGTTCTGGCGTGTATCATTCCAGCCGCCGGCCAAACGCCCGCCGCACCGGCCGCGCAAAAGCCCAGTGCCGCCGCTGTCGCCGGCCCGGCTGCCGCCGGCCCAGCCAAGGTCGCGGTGATTGCGTTTCAGGCAGCAGTGATGAAGACCAATGAGTTCCAGCGCAACTTTGCCGACCTGCAGAAGAAGTACGACCCGAAGCGCCAGCAACTGAAGAATCTGAGCGACGAGATCGACACTCTGACCAAACAGTTGCAGGATCAGGGGGCGCAGATGAGCGAAGACGTTCGCATCAGTAAGTCGCGCTCGCTCGACGACAAGAAGAAGCAGTTAGACCGCGATACCCAGGACGCGCAAAGCGACTTTCAGAACGACATGCAGCAGGTGCTTGGCGCAGTGGCGCAGAAGGTGGGCGCGCTGATGACGGACTACGCGGAGAAGCACGGCTACACGCTGGTGCTGGACGCGGGCGACCAGCAGAGCGCCACGGTGCTGTATGCTGTGTCATCCACCGACATCACCCAGGTGATCATCGACGCCTACAACGAGAAGTCGGGCATACCGGCGCCTCCGGCGCAGGGAGATGCAGGGGGGCAGCCTGCCGTGGATGCGCCTCAGCCACAGCCGGCGCCGGCGCATTGAAAACAGGGATCAGGGGTCAGGGATCAAAAGCTAGAGGGCAAACAGCAGGCAGCAGAGAGCAGTGAGGTTTGACACTTATTTGGGGGACGGGCTGATGATTGTCGACCGGCCCCTGTATAATCCAGCTAGTCCCTGCTGACGTCTCCGTTCGCGTTTTTTTCAACCCTTGCGCCGACCGGCGCAGAGTTCCCGTGGAAAAGCCGTGAGGTTAGTCAGAAGAGTCAGGCACGATTTTGCGTCTAACTGCAGTGCCGGCCCCAGGAATTCCGAAGGAGTTTTCAACGAAGATGAAACGTTCGCTAACACTTATTCTCCTAATGGCCTCAGGCATGGTCCTGAGCGCCGCAGCACAAACTCCGGCCGCGCCGGCCGTAACGGCCGCGCCAGCCGCTTCCGCTGGCCCTGCCAAGATTGCGGTCATCGCCTGGGAACTTGCGGTGGCGCAGACCAACGAGGGGCAGCGCGACTTTGCCGATTTGCAGAAGAAGTATGCGCCCAAAGAGGCTGCTCTCAAGTCGCTCAACGACGAGATCGAAATCCTGACCAAGCAGTTGCAGGATCAGGGGACGACCCTGAGCGACGTGGAGCGCGCCAACCGCAGCAAGGCCATCGATGACAAGAAGAAGCAACTGGACCGCGAGACAGAGGATCTGCGCAACGACGGCCAACAGGATATGCAGGACCTGTTCAGCGGCCTGCAGGCGAAGGTTTACGACGTGATGCAGTCCTACGCCGAGCAGCAGGGGTTCACGCTGATTCTGGACATTTCGCAACAGCAGTCGCCCGTGCTGTTTGCCAGCGCGACGACCAACATCACCAAGCAGGTGATTGACGCGTACAACTTGAAATCGGGCGTACCGGCTCCGCCGGCGCAGCCCGCGGCTGCTGCACCCCAGGCACCCAGGCCGAGAGGGGTGACGCCGCCATCGCATGCTCCGGCATCAGCGCCATCCAGCCACTGAGGAGCAGCCATGATCTTGAATCGAAGGCCCCGGCGATCGGGGCCTTTGCTTTGCCGGGAAAGGGCCTCTCTGTGGAAAATTTTGTGGATATTTCCCTGAAAGCCTCAGAAAAAAGGCCAGTTTTTCCTCTTGTCAGCCGGAATCGGAATCTGATAGAAGTTCTAACCCTTTGCTTTTGAACGGGACTTTGCTGGAAAGCTCTCCCCGGCGCAGTTAACCGCCGTAAAGTTCAGCGATTGGGCGATTCTGCCCGCTTTCCACAGTTGGACATAAATTTCCTGTAACAAAAACCACAGACGGGCAAAGTTTGGCATCACTTTTGCTGTTCCTCGCCGACGCGTAAGACGGCCAGGAAAGCCTCCTGTGGAATGTCCACCTTGCCGATCCGCTTCATACGCTTCTTGCCCTCTTTTTGCTTCTCCAGGAGCTTGCGTTTGCGGGTGATGTCGCCGCCGTAGCACTTGGCCAGGACGTTCTTGCGCAGCGGGCTCACGGTCTCGCGGGAGATAACTTTGGCTCCGATCGCCGCCTGGATGGCCACTTCGAATTGCTGCCGGGGGATCAGCTCCCGCATCTTGGAGACCAGGGCCCGGCCGCGCTCGTAAGCGTGGTCGCGATGCACGATGATCGAGAGCGCGTCGACCGGTTCACCAGCGATGAGGATGTCGAGCTTGACCATGGGCGACTCCCACTCGCCGGCGAGCTGGTAGTCCAGCGAGGCGTACCCGCGCGAGATGGACTTGAGGCGGTCGTAAAAATCGAGCACGATCTCATTCAGGGGAAGTTCGTAAGTGAGCATGACGCGGGTCGGCGTGACGTACTCAAAATTGAGCTGCTTGCCGCGCTTTTCCTCGACGAGTTTGAAGATTCCGCCGACGTACTCTTCGTTGGTGAGGATTTTGGCCGTGATGACCGGCTCGCGGATGCTGGCGATACTTTGCGGCTCAGGCCAGCGGGAGGGGTTGTCGACCTCGATCTCTTTTCCGTCGGTAAGGGTGATGTGGTAGCGGACGCCCGGGGCGGTGGTGATCAGGTCGAGTTGGTACTCGCGCTCGAGGCGCTCCTGGATGATCTCCATGTGGAGCAGGCCGAGGAAGCCGCAGCGGAAGCCGAAGCCGAGGGCGACGGAACTCTCCGGCTCGAAGAAGAAGGACGAGTCGTTGAGGCGCAGCTTCTCCAGAGCGTCGCGCAGCAGCGTATGCTCGTGCGCATCCACGGTGTAGAGGCCGGAGAAGACCATGGGCTTGATGTCTTCAAAGCCGGGCAGCGCGTGCGCGGCCGGGCGGGCGTCGTCCGTGACGGTGTCGCCGATCCTGGTGTCGCCCACATTCTTGATGGTGGCTGCGAAGAATCCGACTTCTCCGGCAGTCAGCTCGGCGATCTCGACCGGCTTGGGGCACAGCACGCCCATGGATTCGATCTCGAACGATTTCGCGTTATACATCATCCGGATGCGCTGGCCTTTGCGCATCGTTCCCTGCATCACGCGCACCAGAACGATGACGCCGCGGTAGGCATCGAACCATGAGTCGAAGATGAGGGCCTGCAGAGGCGCATTGGGATCGCCCGTTGGGGGAGGAAGGCGGTGGACGATGGCTTCGAGAAGCTCGTCGACGCCCTGACCGGTCTTGGCGCTGACGGGGATGGCATCGGTCGCATCCAGGCCGACCGCCTTCTCGATGGCCTCCTGCGTGGCCAGAACGTCGGCCGAGGGCAGGTCGATCTTGTTGATGACGGGAATGATGTCGAGGCCATGATGGATGGCAAGATAGGCGTTGGCGAGCGTTTGAGCCTCCACGCCCTGGCTCGCGTCGACGACCAGCAGCGCGCCCTCGCACGAGGCCAGCGACCGCGAGACCTCGTAGCTGAAGTCGACGTGGCCCGGAGTGTCGATGAGGTTGAGCTGGTAGGTGTTGCCGTCACGCGCCTTGTACATCATGCGCACGGCATGCGCCTTGATGGTGATGCCGCGCTCCCGCTCGAGGTCCATATCGTCGAGGATCTGGGCCTGCATCTCTCGCGCGGTCACCGAGCCCGTCAGCTCCAGCAGCCGGTCGCTGAGGGTCGACTTGCCGTGGTCGATGTGCGCGATGATGGCGAAGTTGCGAAGAAAACGGGCGTCCATGGGAGGGCTTTCGGAGGGTTGGCTTTAGGAATACGATGCGCAATTTGCTGCGCTCGCGAAGCGTTTTGCCCTCCATCGCATAGCTTATCATCGGCATAGTGTTCATTGCGGTCTCACAGTTGCGCGGTTCGTTGCGTCTTTTCGCGCAGATGCGTTGGAGTCGATTGCCGGCGTCGCGGCTGATGGTGGGAGTTGCGGGACTGGCCCTGTTGCTGGCCGGGTGCACGCCGACTGAAACCGCCGGAGACCCTGCCGCGCAGCCGAAACAGGCCACTGCGCCCGCATTGCCGGCGGTCGCGCCGGCACAGGCAGCCGGTCAGATCCAACTGGCGCAGCCGCCCCCGCCGACAGCCGAAGAGCAGCGAGTTCGCGCGATCATCGCCCAGGTTGAAGCGGCCTACGCCCGCGGCAATGCGGACTACCAGAAGGGAATGCTCGCCGAAGCCAAGGTCGAATTCGATCGCGCGGTGGATCTTATGCTGGCGAGCGGAATCGACATCAGGGCCACGCCGCAGCTGCAGGACGAGTTCGACAAGATTGTGGATCAGGTGAACGCGCTCGAGATGGATGCGCTCAAACAGGGCAACGGCTTTGTGCCTAAAGAGGAAATCACGCCTTCGGAAGCTGCTAGCGACATTACGTTTGCTTCCGATCCCAACCTGGTTGCCAAGGCCACCGCCGACCTGGCGACCACGAAGTCCGATCTTCCGCTGATGGTGAACGACTATGTGGCTTCGTACATCAACTTTTTCGCCAACACACAAAAGGGCCACAACACGCTGCTGCATTCGTTCGAGCGCAGCGGCCACTACAAGACGATGATCCAGCGCATTCTGGCCGACGAGGGCGTGCCGCAGGATCTGATCTACCTTGCGGTGGCCGAGTCGGGATTTCAGCCACAGGCGATCAATCGCCGCTCCCGCGCCGGCGGCATGTGGCAGTTTATGCCCGGTCCCTACTACGGCCTGACCCGCAACGCCTATGTTGACGAGCGCTTCGACCCCGAGAAGTCCACCCGCGCCTACGCCCGCTACATGAAGTTCCTCTACGACCAGCTCGGCGACTGGTATCTTGCAATGGCTGCCTACGACCATGGTGCCGGCAACATCCAGCACGAAGTTGCCAAGACCGGCTACGCCGACTTCTGGGAGCTCTACAAGCGCAACGAATTGCCCCGCGAAACCAGCAACTACGTCCCGGAGATCCTGGCTGCCATCATCATCGCCAACCACCCGGATCAGTACGGCTTTACCGACGTGACTGTCGATCCCCCGATTCTGACGGACACGATTACCGTCAATTATTCGATCGATCTGCGCCTGGTGTCGGACCTGGTGGGCGCGCCGGTGGATGAGGTGGAGGCCCTGAATCCCAGCCTGCTGCGCATGGTGACCCCGCCCGATGCGTCCTTTGATCTGCACCTGCCCGCCGGTACAGCTGCGCTTTTTGACCAGCGTGTGGCCCTGATTCCTGAAGCCCGGCGCAATTCGTGGCGATACCACCCGGTTGTCGCGGGAGACACGCTAGCCTCGGTGGCGCAGGAGTACCGGGTGCCTGAGGCCGAACTTGCGTCTGCCAATCAGCTCAGCGAAAGCGACAGCATCGCAAGCGTCGAGGCTCTCGTTGTGCCAGTTCCACCCGCCGCTGAGCCCTCGGCTCGCACCCGGCTCTACACCGTGCGCCGGGGCGATACTCTGGTCACGATCGCGGACCGATTCGGGGTCTCTTTGGGCCAATTGCGGAGTTGGAACGGGATCCCTTCCGGCGTTCGGGTGGCTCCGGGGCGACGCCTGCACGTCGCTGAGCCGGCGCCATTCGGCACATCCATCCGGCATCGGCGGAGGACCACAGCCGGCGAGGCAAATACGGGGACCAGGAAGGGGCCGGGGACTGGGCCGGCTGCCCATTCCGGGTCTCCGACATCCAAGCCCGGCGGGGCCTCTACGTCGCATAAACCGGCCCCCAGGACACCCCAAAAGAGCCGTTCCGGCTCGGCGAAGACCGGCTCCGGGGCGCGGAAGAGCACTGCGCACAAGTCGAGCGGCCTGGCCAAGGCCTCGCAGTAGAAAAAATTCGCCGTTACCCCTATTCCAAGCTTGTGTTTTTCTTGTGTTTCTGGGCAAGCTAAGGCTACAATCGCTTGCGCGAGCAAAACTGTTTTGCCTGCTCTGCGAATAGCGAAACACAAAATGATCAGCGGCAACCCGCTGGAGGCAATCGGATGGATGACGTTTTGAGGATGTACGCGATGAGTGACGGCGACCCCTTTGGGAAGCCGGGTGACCTGGACCCCGGTCAGGTCGAGGCCTTTGCTGAAGAGGAAGATGAAATGGAAACAGCCGGCATCCTTACCTCCTCAGATGACGACGAGGTGATCTCCGAAGAAACGGTGATTGCGATTGTCGAGAAGCCCGCAGCTCCGCCGAAGCCCAAGAAGGCTGCGGCGAAGAAGGTAGCCAAGAAGGCTCCCGCCAAGAAGGCTCCCGCCAAGAAGGCGGCCAAGAAGAAGGCGCCGGCCAGGAAGGTAGCCAAAAAGAAGGCTGCCAAGAAGGCGGCGAAGAAAAAGGCGCCGGCCAAGAAAGCCGCCAAGAAGGTAGCCAAGAAGAAGGCTGCGAAGAAGGTGGCGAAGAAGAAGGCTCCAGCAAAGAAGGCGGCGAAGAAAGCCGCCAAGAAAGCCGCCAAGAAAGCCAAGAAGGCCGCAAAGAAGAAGGGAAAGAAGTAACTTCGGCCGCCTGCTTCGGCGTTTGCGTTAACGCCGGCTGCTTCGGCGAGCGGAAGTCTTGTCCTACGGGAACGGCCATTTCCGACGGCCGTCGTCAGGAAAATGCAAAGGCCCGGCTTATGGCCGGGCCGTTTTGCGATTGCGGATCCGTGACCGGCCGCGGGAATCAGGCTGCCTGAAGTTGCTTAAAGTGCCATTTCTGATGTCTCACGTAATCCTCAATAAGGAAGCGGAGCGTGACGGGCGCGTCGTCGCCGACCACGCAACTTGCTTCGAGGTGTTCTTCGGGAATCCGATCCACGGCGGCCATCAGAATCTCGTGCTCCGCCTGCCACCAGCGCAATAGCGTATCCCACGGCTTGTCGCTGTATCCGTGAGCGGCCACCCACGCATCCTGCGCGTACCCGGGCCCGGCATAGCGACCGTCGATCGTAGCGCGGACAAAGCGCTGGCGATTGTTCGCCGCTGAGTCCAGGAGATGGCCGACAATCTGCTTGCGGGTCCATCCGCCGACGCGCCAGGGAACATCGGCAAGCGCGGGCGGAAGCGCGTGGAGTGCAGCGCGGAGTTTGTCAAGCTCGGCTCTAAAGTCGCGCGCAGTTTGCGTTGGCATAGGCGTGTCCTTTCCCCGTTCCGGAATGTGGCGGAGGCGGCGGATGATGGAGGATTTACGAGGCGATCGGGTCGAACGCCGACTTACGGGAGTGCCGCCAGTACATCCGAAGCCGCAGTGGTTGGATTCACTTTGACCCAAACCTTGGCGATTTTGCCCTGGGGGTCGATGAGGAACGTGTTGCGGTTGGCGAAGACCATGCCGTTGAACCCGCCGAGCGAGCCATAGGCGCTGACCACGTTATGGCCGGTGTCAGAGAGCAGATGGAACGTGAGCCCGTCCTTGGTGCAGAACTGCTGGTGGCTGTCGGTCGAATCCACGCTGACGCCGAGAATGACGGCGTTCTTGGCTTCAAACTGGCTGAGAGCGTCCTGGAATTTGTGCGCCTCAATGGTGCAGCCTGTGGTCATGTCCTTGGGGTAGAAGTAGAGCACGACCCACTTACCGCGAAAGCTATCGAGCGAAATCTGCTCGCCGGTTTGCGAGGGCAGCGTGAAGGTGGGCGCGGGCTGGCCAACGGCGGGCATGGTGGCGTTGTCTGCACGGACAGCGACGAATGGGAGCGCGGCGGCAAGCGCCACTGCGCAAGCGAGAAGAAGAAGCTTTTTCACAAGAAACCTCCTGAGGATAGGGACTAGGGACTTAGGGAACAGAAAGCAGCGGACAGCAAATAGGGAACGAGGGACCAAGGGACCAAGAGAACGAGGGAACGAGGAACTTGCGGCCTCTGAACCCTGTTCGCCTGCTCCATCATTATCAGCGGGGCGCCGCCACAATAGCAATGCCGGCCGCGCTGGCTTGCTTGAGCAGGGCCTCGCGATCGAAGAGGAGCGTGCGGCCGGCCTCGATGGAGAGGCAGCTTGCCCCGGCGCGGATCATTGTCTGGATGGTGGATTGACCGATGACGGGCACGTCGAATCGCATGTCCTGGTTGGGCTTGGCGACTTTGACAACGGTGAGACGGCGAGCAAGGAGCGATGACTCGGCTGGCGGCTCGGATGGGGGCTCGGCTGAGGCGGCGATGGGCGCTGATTCGGCGACGTAACTTGAGTCTTCCAGCGAGCCCATCAGCTTTCCGGCGCGCTCGATGGTTGCGTCCGTGCCCTCCATTGCTTCGACGGCTACGCAGGCCTGCGCTGCCACCACCACGGTTTGGCCAATGTCGAAGCCGGCGAGGGCCTGCGCAACGCCCAGGCCGTACTCGATGTTGCGACATTCGTCCGCGTCGGGAGCGCGACTGGTGAGCACGCCCTCTTCGGCCAGCAGAGGCTCCAGAAAGGTTGTGGAGCTGATCAGCTCAATGCCCTCGTCGGCCAGCACCTTTGCCACCGCGCCCAGCAACGCATCAGTGGAGCGCGTGGGCAGGTTGAGGAGCAGCTTGGCGAGGCGCCAGTCGGGCCGGATGCTACTGAAAATCTGTTTGTGTTTCACCTGGCCGGCCATCACGGCCTTTACGACCCCCGCCTTCTGGAAGGTCTCGATCAGCCGGGAAAGCTTGCCCAGCGAAAGCCAGTGCACGGTGACGCCGGAATCGGACTCGGCGCGCAGGTCGATCTCCGGATCGGTTTCCTCTTTGATGGCGGCGACGACGACTTCGAACCCCTCTGCCCGCGCCGCATCGAGGAGCAGAAAGGGAAAGCGGCCATTACCTGCAATGAGGCCGAGTTTCATTGTTATTTGATCACCCCGCGCTGGCTGCGTTCGATGAAGCTGACCAGCTGGGCCACGTCGTCGCCCGCAACATCCTCGCCGATCAGCGCGCGCATTTTTTCGAGAGCCTGCGTGGTGTTGAGCTTGGCCGCGAGCAAAAGGCGGTAGGCCTTCTGCAATTTCCGCAGCCGCTCGGGCGTGAAACCGCGCCGCTCCAGGCCGATTTTGTTGATGCCGAACGCGCGATTTTCGCGGCGCGACGAGGTGAGCGAGAACGGGAGCACGTCCTGCGTGACGATCGTGCCGCCGCCGATAAATGAGTAGGCTCCCAAAACGCAGTGCTGGTGTACGGGACAGAATGCGCCCAAAGTCACGTGGTCCTCAATGGTGACGTGGCCGGCGAGCGTGGCGTTGTTGGCCAGGATGCAGTGGCTGCCGACATGGCTGTCGTGGCCGATGTGCACATAGGCCATGAGAAGGTTGCCCGAGCCGAGGCGCGTTACTCCTCCTCCGCCGGTTGTTCCGCGACTGATGGTTACGCATTCGCGAATGGTGTTGCCGTCGCCGATCTCGGTTTGGGTGGGCTCGCCATTGTACTTGAGGTCCTGCGGCGCCAAGCCGATGGAGCCGAAGGGATAAAAGATGTTGCGCGCGCCAATGCGCGTCCGGCCGTCGAGCACCACATGCGAGATGAGCGTGCAGTCTTCGCCGAGCTCGACCTCCGGTCCGATGGTGCAATAGGGCCCGATGGTGCACGATTTGGGGATTCGCGCACCTTCGGCGATTACGGCGCTGGGATGGACGCTCACGCAGTCTCCGCGGCGGGCGTTGCAGCACTTTCCTGAGCGGACGCCGCAACATTTTCAGTTTCAGGCGTGGCCGGAGCGTCACCGGGGTCCCCGGCGACGGGTCCATGTCGCTGGGGTGGGTCGCCGTGGGCGCGCTGCTCGCGTTCCTTTGTGACCACCGCGCAGGTGAGGATGGCCTCACACGCGAGCTTTCCCTCGACCGTGGCCCTGCCCTGGATGCGCCCGGCACGCGAACGGAATGACAGCACCTCCACCTCGAAGCGGATCTGATCGCCGGGCGTGATGGGCCTGCGGAATTTGGCTTTCTCAATGCCGGTGAAGACCGCAAGCTTGGTGCCGCGATCGGCGATTTCGGCCAGCATAATCAGCGCTCCGGCCTGGGCCATCGCCTCCACGACGAGCACACCGGGCATGATGGGGTAGCCGGGGAAGTGGCCCTGGAAGAAAGGCTCGTTCATGGTCACGTTCTTGATGGCGACAAGACGTTTTTGCGGCTCGAACTCGAGCACGCGATCGATCAGGAGAAAGGGGTAACGATGGGGCAGGAAATCCATGATTTCCTGGATGGTCAACGTCATTCTGCGGCTCCTCGGAGCGGTTGTGCGGGCTGCTTTGCGCTCGTTCGGATTATAAATATCCATCCAGCCTGCGAATGAATCGATTATGGGCAGTCGCTCCCGCCGCGACTACTTCTTAATCTTGCGCGCCACGGCGTCGGGATCCCAGAAATCGGCTTGCAGGTTCTGGTTGAAGCTGACGCGGTCGACGAAATACTGGCGAAAGGGGTCGCCGTTCTTGAGGCGCGTGATGGTGAACGGAGTGGGGAAGCCGTTAATAGTGTGATAGTCGTCGTACTCTTCGGTGTCGGTGTTTTTGTCGTGGTACATGGGGTCGCGCCACTGGAAGCTGCGCTGGAGCGGCAGATGTGTCTGCACGTCCATGAGGATGGTAATGGCCTCGTTCTGAGGCGAGATGAGCGTGACCTGCTCGCCCAGGTGCCGCTCAGACATGCGCTGGCCTTCGTAAAGCAGGATCGTGTTCGGGTCCTTCATCCAGACCTTCACGGCCGTCTCAATCGAGTGGTCGCGGCGGCGCAGGTAGTCGTCCACGATGTCCTTGTCGAGCGGCTTTTTGCCGCGGTAAGTCACCTCCCAGCCCTGCCGGCCGACGTAGAACTGCACGACGTCGCGGTACTTGGTGTATTCGATGCGGTCATGGTCGGGCCACTGGTGAAACTCGAAGTACTCCGTGGTGCCGGGGTCGGGATTGCCCTGATAAAAGGCGGCAATGTGGCCATGCCGCTCCATGTTGTTGATGTTCAGCCAAAGCTGCCCGCCCAGCGCCTGCACCATGGCGTCGAGTGCAGCGCGCGCCTGCGCGGCATTTTTGGCGGCCTCGGGATCGCCCGATTGCGCCCGCATTGCCTGCGGCGCCAACAGCAAAAACATGGCCAGGGCAACCGGCAAAATCTTCCGCATGAATCCTCCGAACTCGAGTGTCTGCATAGAATGACGCAGATCGGGCGCAGTCGGCGCTTGAAGGCCAGGAAAAAACCGCTGAGCCCAAGCTAATGCATCGCGGAAGGGGGTGTCGAGGCGGGCCGCCGCTTCAAATCGCGCGGAGGACTCGCGCCGGCAGGAAGATGATGACGCTTACCAGGTCAAGCGCTCCGCCCACGGCGATGCCCGCCAGGCGAAACGGCAGCAAGAGCAACCAGACGATGGGATAAAGCACCAGAGCCAGCAGCGCCAGCGGCCAGCACAACACCAAAAGAATGCACCAAAGAAGAAACTTGACCATAGGGCTCAGCGCCTCGTTCGGGCGTGGATACTTCAACTATTGTTACGCAACTGCCGCGGCATGAGTTCCAGTGGCCTGGGTTTGAGTTTGGATTAGCGGGGTTTCGTGTGACGTCTGCGGACGTGGCGCGAGGCCGCCGGCGCTTTCGGACGCTTGGATGGGGCCTTAGCTTTGGCAGCAAGAGCCTTCTTCCGTTCGCGGATCACCTTCGCGCGTTCCTTTTCCGGCATGGAGAGGACCGCCCGGGTCTTCGGCGGCAGTTTTTCGAAGATCAGCGCATGCGCCGATTTCAACTCGTCCTCAATTTCCCGCGGCCGGAGAGAATCCCAGCGCTCGACGGCGACCCAGTGCGCCCGCGCCAGATGCGGCGCGGGAATGATTCCCTCACACTCCAGCAGCTCATGAAAGCGCTCGGCCCCGCAGTGGAACCAAAGAACGCCGATCCCGGTGCCATCCAGGTCGGTCATGGCGAACATTTTTCCGCCGATGTCGCGGTCGCCGGCCCAATACACGAGGTGATGACCCCAATTCAGCGTTTCCGTGACATGCGGCAGCGCCAGGCAGATTTCGCGAATGCGCTCGTTGTCCATGACAACAGTGTAGGGGCAACAGTGCAGGACGCCGCGGCGAGCCGGGCGGCGACGTTCATTGTCCGTGCAACAGGCGGTCGAAGCCGGGCCCCTGGAACTTTGCCTCGAAATCCCTGAACCGCCGTTCCAGCTCCCACTGAGCGGAGGCCTTCTGGCTGGCGTCGAGGAATTGCCTGCAATTGCCGGACGGATTGTCGCCGCCCAGGGTCTCGCCACTGCACGGATTTGCCGCCGCGCCAAAATCATCCGGCTTGGCCCACAGGCTCGCGCCGGGCAGAAAGTCGTGTTCCATTCCCGTGCGCGCCAGTTGCTTCAGGTCGCGGTAGGTCAGCCGATAGTCGATGGCAGCCCGCACATATTCGTGGGTTAGATCGATGCGGCTCACTCCTTCGTCATCCGTCGACAGCGCGACGGGAACGTGTGCCGCGCGGTACACCGGAAATGGATGCGCATCGCCTTCAATGCCCAGGATTCCCTCGTTTGAGCTCAGGTTGATTTCCACCAAGATGTGACGGGCGGCCAGCTCCGTGAGCAGATCGCGCGGCCGGTCCTCGACCATCACGTCGACGCCGTGGCCGATGCGCTCGGCGTTGCCCAGTTCCACTGCCTGTCGGACGTGGAAGCGCAGGCCCTCCGGCGGCACGATGCCCGGAGCGAGCTCGCCCGCGTGCAGCGCGATGTGCACGCCGGGATACACGGAGTGCAGGTAGCCGATCATCTTCATCTGCAGGGTGTAATCGCGCATGGAGACGAAATCATCTTCGGGCCGCACCAGGTTGATGCCCACCCACGTGTCGTCCTTCGCGTTCATGCTGGCTTGCACCGTCTCAAAGCCGAGCAGAAGTTGCGCAAAGACCTCTTCCGGAGCAAAGTCGCGGAGCACCGTGTAGAGATATCGGATCTCGACCTGGCAGGCGGGCGCGGCCTGTGCGGTTCCGCAGTGTTCCAGTTGCTTGCGTCCGGTTTCGGCCTGGAGCGCTAGATTCCGGTCGGCAGCCACCTCGTCGCGCAGCCCGTGGTCCAGGAGTTGCTGGCGGAACTCCGCGAGGGCCTGCGGGTCAGCCTGCGCCAGCTTGGCGTTCCAGCCGATTTGGTGCGCGATTTGCGCCGCGTGGCTGAAGGCCGGCGTGTGCATCAGCTCGAGATACTGGTTGTTCTCAGCGGCAGCCCGGCTCGCCACTTCGTCGACCCACTCGGCGGCGTGATCCGCGAGCCCATTCATGCGGTCAAAAACGGCAAAGAAATGGTCATGCCCGCTCCAGCCCGCCGTGGGCACAAAACCGCGCATCGACAAGGCATCGATCAGCTTGTCATAGAGCAGTTGGCTCTGCCGGTCGATGTTGCCGGAAAGGTTCTTTGCCGGAATCAGCCGCCCCGCGCATGGCGGCTCGGCGAAACTGAGCGCCACCGGATCGACGCACAAGCCGTCCTCGCCGGCGTCGCGGATCAACGTCTCCGCGTAGACCGCACCCGAAAGATGAACGTGCAGGTCGGCGCCTTTGGGGAAATCGCTGAGAAACGCGCGCAGCGTCTCCGGTCCCTGGTGCAGGTTGGACTCATAGATGAGCGCGGTGCGCACCTCGGCCCTGGTGGACACGCCCTGCCCGGTGGGCCTTTGGCCGAACCCGGCCGGCGCCGCCAGCGCCACACTTCCGGCCACCTGCAAGAGAAGAAGAGCGATCTTGACACGAAGAGCGATCCGTCTCCGCATGATTGCTCTCCAGTGTAGTCCACGGCTGTGGCTTGGCCTGGCTAATCTGGAATTGGTATACTGTTCAGGTTGTTGCAGCGAACTGTTCGTGGACTTCGCCTACCTTTGCCGGCATCGCCCGGAAATCCTCGTCCGCCGCGGCGGACAACTGCACGTCTCGACTGAGGCCAGGTAGCTCAGTGGTAGAGCGCGGCCCTGAAAAGGCCGGCGTCGGCGGTTCAATCCCGTCCCTGGCCACCATCTTTTCAACAAGTTACAAGCCATCCTGCCAACGATTATGTTCCAAAACGCTCCAACTGCGCGGCGGAGTCGGTCTCCTCAGCCTTTAGTGGGCTCAGTTCTGGCTAAAGAACAACTCTTACTGTGGTTCAAAATACCCGGGGCCGATCATGCGCTTCACGACGAAGGGCAGCACACTTTATGCATTCGTGATGGGCTGGCCTGAGAAGGAAGCTGTTGTGCAGGCTCTTGGACTGGCCAGCCCCCAACAGCCAGGCAAGATCCTCAAAGTGGAACTGCTCGGGAACAAGGGCGATCTCAATTGGAAGCAGGACGAAGCGGCATTGAAGGTCCAAATACCTGCCGAAAACATCTCTGGCATTGGCATCACGCTGAAGGTCGAGTTGGCGTAGGGCAAATTCGGCTCCGGCGCATCGTTGCATCTCTCGTTCCAGGAGGGAAAAATCATCTTGAGCTACTCCGTCGGGCCGGCCGGGAAAGGCAACTCGGCTTCGCTGAACAATAACCAAGACATTGAAGCCGCGCTGATCCCGGCAGGACGGCTGTTGCCGTTCCTCGTGGTGACGGTGCTGTTCTTTCTGTGGGCAATTCCCAACAACCTGAATGACATCCTGATCCGGCAGTTCATGAAGTCGTTCAATATCAACCGGTCGAGCGCGGCGGGAGTGCAGATCTGGTTTTACCTGGGCTACTTTTTGCTGGCTATTCCGGCCGGGCAATTGATGCGGCGCTTCGGCTACAAAATGGGCATTGTGACCGGGCTTTGCCTGCTGGGCAGTGGGTGCCTGCTGTTTTACCCGGCGGCACAGGCAGGGCTGTATGCGTTCTTTCTGGTAGCGCAATTTGTTATTGCGAGCGGATTGTCGTTTCTAGAGACGGGGTCGAATTCGTTCATTGCGCAACTCGGGCCGGCAGGGTCGAGTGAGCGGCGGCTGAATCTGTCGCAGGCGTTCAATCCGTTGGGGTCGATCAGCGCGGGCCTGATCGGGACGGTGTTTATCTTCTCCGGGGTGAAGCTGAGCGATGCGCAAGTGGCAGCCATGCAGGCGGCTGGAACCTACCAGGCGTATCTCCATTCCGAAACGCTGCGCGTGGTGACGCCGTATGTGGTTCTGGGCTGCTTCGCATTTTTCTGGGCGTTGCTGATCCTGATGACCAAGTTTCCTGATCTGGGGAGCGAAGATGTTTCGGAGAGCGCGTCCACAGGCGGTATGCATGTACGACTCTGGCAGCCGCACTTTGTTTTTGCGGTGCTGGCGCAGTTTCTTTACGTGGGCGCGCAAGTTGGCACGTGGAGTTACTTCATTCCCTATGTGGAATCGGCCACGGGCGTTGGCGACAAGGCTGCGGGCTACATGCTGACAGGCACATTGGCGGCGTTTACCGTGGGACGGTTCAGTTCAGCGTGGCTCATGAGGCAGTTCCACGCGCGTCTGATGCTAGTGCTCTATTCCGTGATCAATGTCGCGCTGTGCCTGGCGGCAGTTGTCGATCCAAGCTGGATTGGCGTGGGCTGTTTGCTTACGACGAGCCTGTTCATGTCGATCATGTTCCCGACCATCTTTGCGCTTGGCTTGAAGGGCATGGGTGAGAAGACGAAGACCGCCGGATCATTCCTGGTGATGGCGATTCTGGGCGGCGCGGCGCTGACGAAGTTGATGGGGATGCTTCCGCTGCAGTCTGCCTACCTTGTTCCGGTGGTCTGTTATATCGGTGTTGCTCTGTATGCGTGGCTGTTCGCCGAACCGAAGGTAGGTGAGTCGTTGGAATAAGGGGTGGCGAGTCAGCAATCAGGCGAGTCAGCAAACGAGCGAGTTGGCGAACAGTGTCTCGAGGTGCCAATTCGAAGCCTCGCGTACAATAAACCTATCCAGCCCGGGAGGCTGAAGTTCCTTTTGGCCGCGACTCTAACCCCTTTGCTTGCTTTCATCAGCCTGACTGGGGGAGTGCTGCGTTCGGTCCCGGCTTGTCTCGCCTTTGCTCCGGAAGGCGCCTTCCATCACTACCTTAGAATGCAGTACGCCGACCAGACCTTCAAAGGGCTTTACCACTGGAATCTCTTTGACGCGGCGGTGCTTTTGCCGTACTTCGCGGTGATGATCGTGCTCTCGCTTTACGGCGTTCACCGCTACACGATGGCCTACCACTATTTCAAGTTCCGCAAAAATTACCATCCAAATGCACCGCAACACTTCGACGAGCTGCCGCTGGTCACGGTCCAACTGCCGATCTTCAATGAGCAGTTCGTCATCGACCGCCTGATTGAGGCCGTCTGCGCGATGGAGTATCCGCGCGAAAAGCTTGAGATCCAGGTGCTCGACGACTCCACCGACGAAACCTGCGAGGTGGCATCAGCGATCGTTGAGCGTTACGCCGCGCTTGGGCACAATATCGTCTACATTCATCGCACGAACCGGCACGGATTCAAAGCCGGGGCTCTCGACGCCGGGCTGAAGGTGGCAAAGGGCGAGTTCATCGCCATCTTCGACGCCGACTTCGTTCCGCCAGCCGACTGGCCGATTAAGGTGATCCACCACTTCGCGGAGCCCCAGATCGGCATGGTGCAGACGCGCTGGACGTACCTGAACCGCGACTACAGCATCCTGACCCAGATTGAGGCGATTCTGCTGGATGGCCACTTCGTTCTCGAACACGGCGCGCGTGCCCGCTCCGGAGAGTTCTTCAACTTCAACGGCACGGCAGGCATGTGGCGGCGTCAGGCCATCTACGATGGCGGCGGCTGGCAGCACGACACGCTGACCGAGGACACGGACCTCAGCTACCGTTCGCAGATGGCCGGCTGGAAGTTCAAATACCTGCCCGATGTGGAGTGTCCGTCGGAACTGCCGATCGAGATGACAGCTTTCAAAACCCAACAGGCGCGCTGGGCGAAGGGGCTCATCCAGACCAGCATCAAGATTCTGCCCAGGGTCTTCCGCTCCAACGCACCGATACGCAATAAGGTCGAGGCGGTCTACCACCTGACCGCGAATCTCAGCTACCCGCTGATGGTGATCATGTCGGCGCTGCTCATCCCCGCCATGATTTGCCGCTTCTACCAGGGCTGGTTTCAGATGCTGCTCATCGACGTTCCTCTGTTCACCGCCTCGAGCTTTTCGATCGCTGTGTTCTACGTGATGAGCGAGCGCGAGATCTTTCCCAAGACGTGGAAGAAGACGATTTACTATCTTCCTTTTCTGATGGCTCTGGGCATCGGCCTGACCGTGACCAACACCAAGGCCGTGATGGAGGCGCTGCTGGGAATCAAGAGTGCGTTCGTGCGCACGCCCAAGTACCGCGTCGCTCGGAAGGGCGAAAAATCGCAGGCCGCCAAGTACCGCAAGCGCCTGAAGCTGGCTCCGTGGTTCGAGCTGCTGCTGGGCTGCTACTTCGCCGCGGCCATCTATTACACATTCACCAACGACAACTTCTTCACCGCGCCGTTTTTGATCCTCTTCGTCTTCGGCTACTGGTATACAGGCTTGATGAGCCTGCTGCAGGGCCGGTTCGAGCGCTGGCGCACGGGCGTCAACGCAGACGAATCCAGCCCCAAGCCTTTTCCGGTGGGAGTGTGATGATCTCTTCTTACGCGCGCAAGCAGAATGGACCGTTCGAGAGAAGGTTACCTGCGTGCGGAGCGCAAGCACGGCGGCATAAGCCCTGTGCTACATTGGCGCCATGACGCTGAAAAACCTGGCGCTTGCCGCGGCGCTGCTTCCTTTGGCGTTCGCGCCCGCAACTGCAACTGCGCAGGCAGGCAACCCCGCCGCACCGACGCATCCAACTGCGGCGCCTTCGTCAGGCGCAGGCGCGACCACTCCCGCCGCTTCGCCTGCGAGCGGACCGGGTGCTGCCAATCCCGTTCCGCAAACCAATTGCCAGGGCGGCCCGTGCGATGCTACTCCGTCGCACATTACGATTGCCACTCCGGCGCCTGCTCCCGCGCCGTGGCCTTTGCAGGAGCGGATCAGTTGGGCGGCCAACCTGATTCTTGTTTTGATCGCCTACATAGGAGTCATGCTGGGCCTCTCTGCGCTGCGCAAGATTGAACGGCAGGCGCGCTTTGGCGAGACCGCCGCCCAGGCAGCTGCCGATAGCGCCAAGGCGGCCTTGCTTCTGGCTCAGGCGCAGGAGCGGGCCGAACGCCCCTGGATCATGGTTTCTGCCGAGCCCGATCCCGGCATCCGCGATGGCTTTTCCGTCGTAGCCACCAATCGCGGCCACAGCCCAACAAGGATTGTCTCTTTGGTCGACAGCATCGCCACTGCGAACGATGAATCGCAACTTCCCGTCACACCGGTCTTCCATACCGAGCCGCGAGCACCCCGCGACCCCATCCTCCTACTGCCGGGTGAATCGCGCCGCATCAAGTCCTTCCGCCGCGACGACATAAAAACAGTCTGCGCCTCCGCCGAAGACCTGCGCCGCGTGGAAGATTGGGAACTTAAGATCTTTCTTTACGGCCGGATCGCCTACGTCGATCTTCGTGCCCCCGACGAAGGGCAGGTTCACGAAACTTCCTGGTGCTGCTGGTACATCCACGGCCGGCAGAATAGCGGCATGGTCATGGCCGGCCCGCCGGAGTACAACCGGCACACGTAGCGCGGCACTCCAGCATTTTTACCTGAAGCAAGATTGTCATCAAAAATGAGGATCTGCGGTTGCTTTTCGCGCCTATCAGACTACTTGCGCAGCAGCTTTTGGTAGTAGCTCCGGCTCCGCTCATCTTGGGAATGCCGCATGGAGCCGTAATAGCTCTGAGCGCCGTCGCGGCCCCAGCACCAGGTGTTGTTCCATGCGCATTCAAGTTCATCAGGAATGAGCAAACTTTCGTAGTCGGCGCAGGTTCTTAAGGCAAGGTCTTGCTTGCTGCGGACACCGCAATGAGCCATGCGCTTGTCGTCTTTCGCGCTGGCGGTGCCCGTTATCGCCGCAAAGGGGCGGCGAGTTGAACGGCTCATGACAAACTCCAGGACGCGGTTGCGTACCTATGTCATGGCGGTTCCTCCCGTCTCTCTCAGTTTAAGTGATGGATGCGAATGAAAACCCTCGCATCTTCATAGACGCGAACTGCAACGATAAAGTTCGGCGCGCTAGCTCAATCTTCCAATTGATGCGGCGCAGCGGGCCGCTGGCAGTCTTACCGTCCCGTGCCGCCCACGGTCATCTTGTTCAGCGTGATTGTTAGCATGCCGACGCCCACAGGAACGCTCTGGCCATCTTTGCCGCAGGTCCCGATGCCCTCGTCGAGCCTCAGGTCGTTGCCCACCATCGAAACGTACTTCAGCGCTTCCGGCCCGTTGCCGATCAGGGTGGCGTCGCGCACTGGCGCGGTCACCTTACCGTCCTCAATCAGCCGTCCTCAATCAGTTACTCCCTTGCATCACGGAGAGTGGTTCCTCTTCCGACGAAATGTTGACATGTGACAGCTGCGAGGAAGACACCGAACGAGTGAGCCAATTAGCAGTGGCTGTGGACACCGCAGCTACCAGGATTCCGCCTAGCACATCACAGAAGTAATGCCAACCGGTGGTCATCGTGGAAAATACGATGAGCCCCGAGAAAACCGCAACCGGGATGCGCAATGGCCGGAATACCCACAGCGCCGGCACACATAGAATCGCCCATGTGACATGGAAGGAAGGAAAGCATACGATGGCGCAAGGGTGATGCGAATATGGGCCGAGCTGGCGGATCAGGAGCATATCAGACTGACACTTTGCCTGCTCAGGACTCGCCACAAAGTGATAGCTATACCAAGGCCCGATAGCGGGCAATAGGGCAAACAGGGGCATTCCTACGGCAAATGCTACAAGGTTTGCGGTCACGAATTGTTGCGCTTGTTTGACCTTTCCCGTCAGGGCGGGCAGTAGTAGCGAGATCAATATCAGGCGAGGAAGCTGGGGATAGCTCTTGTTGGCCAATTGCCCGAGCCAATGCCGGGAAGCCCAACCCACGATGCCCGGCACGCTAACTCCGAACCATTCATCCAGACGTGTGAAATGCGTGTCTTGCAGGTCCACTCCCATACCCAGCCTGGCGGCAATGTCCGGGATAAATCCAAGCAGCAGGAAAAGAAAAATAGCCCAGGGAATTGTTAGTGCTGCCTCCCGGAGATCATGCCTTCTTACGTTTCGCCAAGGGTCAGGAATTATCTGCACTCCTGAAAACACAAGAAGGACTATCAACGAGGGCACAATAACGAACACAATCGCTGTCTCGGCTATACCTCCTACCAGGACATGTGTCAATCCGCAGCCCACAATATCAAAGATCAGGATTGCCGAACTTGCATACGCCATTTGAAGATGGAAGCCGGGCTTGAGTGCTTGCTGAATAGGAAACTCCTTTACAGAACAGAATCACCGCAATTCTAAAGCATTCCAATTGCAGAACAATTAGGGCGGATAGCCCGAGCATATTTCTGGAGCACTGAATTCGGCCATTTTCCAAAGAGTTCCCCGAGTTCACTCAGCGGAAAATTCATGTGATTTGAAATTGAGCCACTACGGGCGGCAGCTTGGGGATGAACGGCCCTTCGGCTAGCGGGCATGTGAATGCGATTCTGTAAACAACTTCAGGTGGAATGGATCGAATGATCTGATCTGCTTACACATTCCAGAAAGGTAGACATGAGATGACATTGCAAGCTGTTTATTTGAAACACAATGTAAGTATGTTGACATAGTAATTGGTCAACGCAACCGTTCTGAAATCGGCGCGTGCACTGGATTTACTTAGCGCCCGTTCCGCCTACCGACATCCGGTATAACCAAATTTGATTACGCCGCAGATAACCGCAGCTCGACCTTAGACCCGGTGGCTTCGGCGAAACGGAGCAGGGTCTTCGTGCTTGGCAGCGTTTGTCCGCTTTCCAAACGCGCTATAGCCGACTGGCTGGTGCCCATACGCTCGGCCAGTTCTGCTTGAGAGAGTCCTGCGCGGAGGCGTGCGCGCAGCAACTCGGCGGAGAATTCAAACTCAGGCGCGAGAGCTTCATATTCCCGCTTTGCCTCGGGATCGGCAAGAAGCTCCGCCTTGATTTCTTCGAAGGGAATGGTCATTGGACCTCCTTTGCTCGCTGGAACGCCAGATCGATTTCGGCGCGTGGAGTCTTTTGCGTCTTCTTGATGAATACTCGGACTACGACGACTCGCTCACTTATGGCCGTCACATAAAGCGCCCGCGCGACGCCATCGCGCCCAAGCAGGCGCATCTCCCAGAGTTTTCCTTCCAGATGCTTCACATGGGGTTCGCTTAGGCCAACCAGTCCGGTCTGGCGTATACGATCGCCCAGCCTGATAAAGCGCGCCCTTAGGTCTGGCGGTAGTGCTCGAATCTCGGCGCGTACCGTATCGTTCAGGATTTCTACGGACCAAGACATGTACCAGTATATCTCAAATGTGAGATAGCGGACGGAGAGTTCTTGCGCTCTCTACCTCCCCGTGCCGCCCACGGTCATCTTGTCCAGCTTGATTGTTGGCATGCCGACGCCCACAGGAACGCTCTGACCATCCTTGCCGCAGGTGCCGATGCCTTCGTCGAGCTTCAGGTCGTTGCCCACCATCGAGACAAACTTCAGCGCTTCCGGGCCGTTGCCGATCAGGGTGGCGTCGCGCACCGGCGCGGTCACCTTGCCGTCTTCAATCAGGTAGGCCTCCGACGCCGAGAAGACAAACTTTCCGTTGGTGATGTCCACCTGCCCGCCGCCGAAGTTCACCGCGTAGAGGCCGCGCTTGACGCTGCGCAGAATGTCTTCGGGCGCGTCATCGCCGGCCAGCATGTAGGTGTTGGTCATGCGCGGCATGGGAATCGACTGGTAGCTCTCGCGCCGTCCCGAGCCCGTGTTCGCCATGCCCATGAGCCGAGCCGAAAGCTTGTCCGACAGATAGCCCTTGAGTACGCCGCCCTCGATCAGCACGGTTTCCTGCGTCGGCGATCCTTCGTCATCGACATTCAGTGAGCCGCGGCGGCCGGCCATTTTGCCGTTGTCCACGACGGTCACCTTCGGGCTCGCCACGGGCTGACCGATCAGCCCTGTGAACGCAGACGTTTTCTTGCGGTTGAAGTCGGCTTCGAGTCCGTGGCCCACAGCTTCGTGGAGGAGAATTCCCGGCCAGCCCGGACCGAGCACGACTTCCATCTCGCCCGCTGGCGCGGGCACTGCGCCCAGTTGCAGAATCGCGCCTCGCGCGGCCTCGCGCGCCAAAGTCTCCGGGCTTTTGCTCCCGATAAACTGATCCAGTCCGGCTCGACCTCCGCCGCCCGCCGCGCCTTTGGTGGTGATTGCGCCTTCCTTCGCGATGACCCACACATTGAGCCGGCACAGCGGTTGGGTGTCGCTGGCGAACGCTCCATCCGACGCAGCGATCAAAATCCGGCGCAATTCCTCGCTGTAGCCGGCCCGCACCTGCACGATGCGCGCATCGTAGGCCCGAGCAGCGCGGTCGGCGCGCAGAATCAGCTCCAGCCGGGCCGCCAGATCCAGGTCGTAGCCGCCAAGCGGGACGGGGTAGAGATCGGCGCCGCGCGTCTCAGTAAATCCCTGCACCGGCTGTTTCGCCGGACCCGAAGCAATCAGCGCCGCCGTGCGCGCAGCATGCAGCAGCCGCTCCGCGCTCAGGTTGTCGGTATACGCATAGCCGGTGCGCTCGCCGCTGAGCACGCGAATGCCGCATCCGGCGCTGGTGCCCTGGCTGGCCGACTTCACAATCTGCTCGTCGACGCCCAGCGCGGTTGCCGTAACCGACTCGAAGTACAGGTCAGCGTAGTCGCCGCCGGCGCTCAGTGCTTCACCCAGAGCGCGCTCCAGCAGCCGCTCGGTCAGGCCGAATTTCTCAAAAAAGTAACGCCGATGGCTCGAAATTGGGGAAGTTTCCGGATGCGTCATCGTAATCCAAGTGTACTCTGCCCGCGTCTGACATTTCGATGCGCGCGCGCTTGGTCATCCGCCGCCTTCCAATGCGGTTTTCGGTGCGGTTCTTCTCTGGGTACCTCGGTTATTGCCGAGCGTCCGCATGCAATCGAAACCATGCTAGGATTCGATCCATGAAGAGATACCTTGCGGCAGTATTGCTCCTGATGACGTTCGCAAGTCCGGCGTTCGCTTACGGGCAGCACCACCATCATCACCACCACCATCATCATCACCATCCGGCCTGAGCTCGGGTCGCTGCTCAAGGCAACCGGCCTGTCTCGCAATTGGCGTCGTGTGTCCGCTCCGCAAGCGCAGTTCCATCGCGGCGGCCGGGGGTGATAAGTTTTTGCCATGGCCGATCAGGAAGACCTGCGGTACCCCGTTGGGCGATTCCGTCCGCCGGCTGAGAACACTCGAGCGGTGCGCGCCGCGCATATCGAAACTCTGCGTTTGCTCCCTGAGCGCCTGCGGTCGGCTGTGGCCGGCCTCAGCGACGCCCAGCTCGACACGCCCTACCGCGACGGCGGATGGAATGTGCGCCAGGTGGTTCATCACTTCGCTGACAGCCACGCGAACAGCTACGTGCGCTTCAAGCTCGCCCTTACCGAGGATTGGCCGACGATCAAACCCTACGACGAAGCCGCCTGGGCGCGGCTGCCCGACTCGAGGCAGGCCATTGAGCCGTCCCTCGTTTTCATCACCGGGTTGCACCAGCGCCTGGTTGCGCTTCTCGAGTCGATGCCGGAAGAGGATTTCGAGCGCGGTTTCATTCATCCGGAACGAGGGCGGATGACTCTGGCCACCAACCTCGCACTTTACGAATGGCACTCCCGCCACCACACGGCCCACATCACCAGCCTGCGCGCCCGACAGGGCTGGTAGAAAAGACCATGGACCCCGGCCAACCACCCCATCGACGAAAAGCCGTCGCTGGGGACCCCAGCGAAGCATCCCACCGACAAAAGCGTGTCGCTGGGGGCGCAGGTGACGAACCTGCCTCGCCGGCGCTGCTGGCGCAGACGATCGAAGCCTATCTCGCCGATCATCCTGGGGCCGCGCTGCTCGAAGATGGCCGCGTCGTGTTCGATATGCGCACCGCGCACTACTCGGTCGGCGAGTCGCACGGCCGCTGCCTGCTCCAGTTTTGGAGCGACGAGCGCAACATTGTGCGCACGGTCGTGGATGTGAAAGAGCGCGCGCAGTGCCTGCGCCTCGTCACGCGGCGCATGGGCGCGGCCAAGCCGCAATCGCTCGAGCTCGCGCCCACCAGCGACCGCCGCACACCCACCGCGCGCGACACAGCGCGCCGCAACTATCTGCGCCTCCTCGAGCGTGTGCTCGCCCGCCACCACATCGGCGCCAAGGTCGACGGCTTGCGCACGGCCATGGATCTTGAGCACAGCTTCGGTCCCGCCTATGTGCGCGGCCGGCTGCTCAAGGGCTCCGCGGCCGACGCGGTCATCGGCGTTGGCGCCGCTGAATCCGCGTCGACGATTGACGACATTCTCACTCTGGGAATTCTGTGGCTCGACTACTGCCGCCAGCACGGCGACGCGCGCCGCCATTTCGGCGGCCTCAAAGTAATCGTTCCCGCGGGAGCCTGGCGCACCACAGCCGAGCGCATGGCGTGGCTGAACCACGCCGCCGCCAACTTCGAGTTATTCACGCTCGACGAGCGCAGCGAAGAGCTCGCGCAGGTCGACTTCCGCGACACGGGCAACCTCGAGTCGCGACTTGTTCATGCATTCTCGTCGACAGCCGCGCTCGAACGCTGCCAATCTGGAATCGACCGGCTTCTTGCGCTCGTCTCCGATGCCGCGCGCGAGCGCGTCGAGATCCGTCTCTACTCCGCGACTGAGGTTGGCCTTCTCCTGCATGGCCTTGAGTTCGCCCGCGTGCGCCACGGCGCCTCGGCACATTCCTTCGCGCGGCAGGATGAAGTGACTTTCGGTGCGGGCACAAACGAGACCCCGCTCAGCCCAGAGAACGAACCCCTCTGCCGCGATCTTCTCGAGCGCCTCTTCCTCAGCCGCCATGCCGACGGCGCGCACATCGATCCGCTGTTCCGCATGGCGCCCGAACGTTGGCTTGAGTCGCGCCTGCGCGCTAGCCTGCCCGAGCTGGTGCCCGCACTGCGCGGCGACCTGCTCTACACCCAGGTGCCCGCGCTCTCCAGCGGGGACCGCGGCATGCTCGACCTGCTCACGCTCGACCGCAATGGCCGGCTGGTGGTTCTGGAATTGAAGGCCGGCGAGGACCTGCACCTGCCGATGCAGGCGCTCGATTACTGGATTCGCGTGCGCGCCCTCAACGCCGACCGCCAGCTCGCGCCGCCCGCTGCCGCGCCGCTCTCGGCATTCGAGCGCAATGGCTACTTCGCTGGCGCGGAGGTGTCACCGCTGGCGCCGCGCCTCATCCTCGCCGCGCCGGCCCTGCGCATTCACCCCGCCAATGAGCCGGTGCTGCGCTATTTTTCTCCGGAGATCGAGTGGGAGCTTATCGCCCTCGCAGAACACTGGCGTCGCGAGTTGAAGATCGTGTTCCGCAAACGTAGCCGCGACCGCGCGGATCGTTGATCGCTGCCAGCCGGGTCATTGACCCGCAGAAGAGCAGATAAATGCCCAGCCCCCGACCCCATGAAAGCGGGCAAGAGGCTGGGCTTTTCGAACAGTAAGTTATGGATAATATATCTCGTTAAAACTAATTGCGATCACTGGCCTCCTCCCCCAAAGTTGTTTACTGGCCCTCCTCCCAAAAAACTTCACTGGCCCCCGGATTTGTCCTGTAATTCGCGGTAATCAAGTTTTCTTTTTGTATTGGCCCCGCCGTGAAGGCAAGATTTGCAACTGGTCGAGGAAACTGCGCGGCTTTTTTCCGGCGCCACTTTGTCCGGGCCGCGTTAGCCCGTTCTCTTCTCCGCGGTTGCCTCGACTGTTCGCGGGCACGGACGGCTTAAAGGGAAGAAAACCCGGCTGCGGCGGATGTGTCTTCGCGTCAACTGTCCCGCTCTCTGCTCCGGGCGCAACTCCAGGCTCAGGAACGGAAAAGGAAGCCGGCGTCGCAGCGAGCAGGTCGAATTCCGCATGCGCCGCTGCTGACGGAACACCGTTCTGTGCGGAGTTAAACTGCGTAAACAGCGTTTCGAAAGGCGCAATTGCATTCATCAGCACATCAACGCCGGTGCTCGGTGGCGCGGGATGCCTGGCCGATTCCAAATCTCTGAGTGCCTGGGTGAAGTTCATGCCTCTAAGTTCGCTCAGCCGAGGCAGCGTGAGACGCGCAGTCTCCGCAGGCGCCGATTGCGCCGCATCTTGCCCGGGTGGAGTTTCGCTTTCCCCGGTTCCAGATCCGCTTTCATTATTGCGGGACGTTTGCGAGGCCGAGTCATGCGCGGTTTCCGGTTCTAACATCGCGGCCAAGCGCGAAGCTGTCTCGTCCCAAGGCGACGAAGTCACCTGAGGCGTTTGGTCCTGGTGTGTTTGTTCCGGGGGCTCCGGTACTGAATCCAGCGCGCGTTCAGGTTCCCGGGGCGGGCCAGGCAGAGCGGGCGTAGCCTGATGCGTGGCCACCGGGGCGTCAGGCGGAGCCACTAATTCGAGCGGCGCATCGTCAATCGCGATCGTTGCAGGCGGATTTGCTGCCGGGCGATTGAGCGTCGCAGCGTCCAGGTCAAGGCTGGCTCTGCCCTCTTCGATTGCGTGCTGGAGCGTCTGAAACATTTGCCAATCGGCGGACTGGCCCTGGGTCCGGAGATGGCGGCTCATCTCCCTGATGGAGCGGCGGAATGCGGCATCGGCAGTGGCCAATCGAATGCGGTTGAGCACGAAGCCCACGGCCGGCGCCTTGATGCGCTGCAGGGTGCTGGCCACAGACCGCAACTGTGCGCGCGTAGTGACCCCGGCTTCGATCACTACGATCGCGCAGTCAGCGGTGCATACAAGATGTTCAGTTTCCTCCGAGGCAGTGAGAGGCGCGGAATCGGCGAGAATGATCTCGCGCCGGGCGCCTTCCGCCTCATCGATCGACTGCCGAAGCATCAGCAGGTCATTGTCCCGGAGAGCCGTTTCCTGCTGCACGCCACCGTGCGCCGGGAGTGACATTTCCGGGGCACCGGCAATCACCGCCGATTTTCCAAGGGTTTCAAGGATCTCCTTCACCCGGGCTGCGACGGTTGTGACGCCGACACCTGGGCCAGCTCCTGTGAAGACACAGTGGCTGAGGTTACGATCCTTGAAGGCGCGAACGATGCCGGAGGCGAGCCGCAAGAATTGCTCCTCGGCAACTTCATCAGAGACTTCAGAAAAATCCGGCAACTGCGCCATTGGCGCAATGCCAAGCAAGTGCTCGACATCGGAAGCGACATAGATGCGAGGGTCGACCTTGTGAGCGATGACGGCGACCGCGGCTCCCAGGAAAATGAAACTAAGAAGGAGCACGATGGCATTGCGAAACACGCTGGAATCGGCGGAATACCAGGGAATAACGGCAGCGGCAGCGAATTTGGCAAAGCCTGGAATGACGCCGATGGCAGGCCGGAGCCCGTGGAATGTGACGTTGATGCGGCTGCTCACTGCAGGCGGCGAATTGTTGACGGTCTGAGCCGAGTGAATGGACCAGGCATTGAGCGGATAAATGACGGCGAGGGCAAGCCCGACGAAGACGAGTGAGAGGGCGAGACGGCGATGCGCTTGAAGGCTGCGGCGAATGTCGAGGTGGAGGGTCGGGCGCGCTGCATCATCGGTTCGATTGAACTGGGGTGCCGAAGCGAAACGAACGGAAGGTACATCAGGCTGCTGGAGCGGGCTCGCGGAAGCGATTTGGTTGAAAGTCTGGCTCATAGAGCCGCTCCAGGATGGGCTAACGCAGAATCCGGCAGACCGTTCTCAATTTCGACTCGCATCTCCTGCCTTTTCCAGCAACCGGTGATCAGAAGCGGCGATGAGTGACACATCCTTCAAAGTGGAGGCAATCGGCCGGACATTTTCACGTGCTACATTCGCTTTCCTGCCTGGCGAAGAACCACGACCGTTCCGCTGCAAGATCTGCGCTCAACTGTTCAGTCTTTTCTCGTCTTCGCAGCCCGGTGACAGGTCTATTCGTGCCGACGTCTGATGGAATCGAAGCTATCGTTTTGAACCATTTAGAACAATGCCGCAAAGGTGGGACTCGCGGAGGCGGGAGCTGCATCCTTAGACACGGCTCTACTGGACAAGTTGGTAACTGGAGGCGATTACCTTGGTCCTAAAGGACCGAGAGGAATTCGAGGATCCCGCTGGAAAGATTCGGGCCAGAACCGCCAGAATCCGAGTGGATTACGAAACACGAACATCGCGCGCGGTTCGCGACTGGATTTACGCGTCGCTCATTTCGCGGCCCCGGGCCTCGTGTCCCATCGCCGCCAACGCCGCCAGCGCCAGCGCAACTACGACGACGGTGATGGCAAGCACGGCCCGATAGCTGCCCCAGCGCTCCGCTGCCAGAGCCTGGCCTTTGCCGTTCCACGAAGTGATGAGCCCGCCCAGTTGATATGCCAAGCCGGGCGCCGTGGCGCGCACCGGTGCCGGCGACAGCTCCGTGAGATAAGCCGGAACGACACCCCAGGCGCCTTGCACCATGAACTGCATCAACACCGCACCGGCGCCAAGCGTGACGGCGGAATGACCGTAGGCATAAAGAGGGATCACGGGAATTGCGAGCAACGCCGCAGTCACAATTGCCCTTTTGCGGCCCCATCTTTCAGAGAGCGTACCGAAGAAAATTCCACCTGCAATGGAGCCAAGGCCGTAGAGGACGCCAATGAAGCCGATTGTCTCGGGAGATAGCTTCATCTGCACGGCCAGAAAAGTCGGATACACATCCTGGGTTCCATGCGAGAAGCTCATGAAGGCTGTCATCAGGATGACGAGGAAAAGAAATGTGGGGAGAAACTGGAACAACTGCCGTGGCCAGGCAGGTCTGGCATGAACCGCGGATCGCACCATGCGTTTCTTAGCTCCAGCGAGCCAGACCGGGGATTCCCCCACTCGAGCTTGGACATAAAACGCGAGGAGCGCGGGCGTTGACCCGAGGATGAATAGTCCCCGCCAGCCTATTGCAGGCAGAGAGACACCATGCCAATGGAAGCCGGCGAACAGCAGACCGAAGGCAGCCGACGCCAGGATCGATCCAAATGCGTAGCCTTCCTGAAGGATCCCGGAGAAAGTGCCGCGGCCCTCTTTTGGAAGGGTTTCAAACGCCAGCGCGGCGCCCACACCCCATTCGCCGCCCATGGCAATTCCGAACAGTGCGCGGAGGACGAGCAGCACGTTGAGCGAGGGCGCAAATGCGCAGGCTAATTCAATGACAGAGAAGCCGAGGATATTCGCCATGAGGATCGGGCGGCGGCCAAATCGGTCGGCTAACATGCCAAAGAGCAGAGCGCCGACAGGACGGAATGCCTGGGTGAGGAACACCGCTCCCAGAATTGCGGAGGGCTGGGTGTGGAACTCGCCGGCAATCGCGTTGACGCAAAAGACGAGGAGAAAGAAGTCGAGGCTATCGAGCGTCCAGCCAAGAAATGCGGCCAGAAAGACATGGCGCTGTGAGCGGGTGAGCGCACGAAACGGGGCGATAACGGAAACTGGAACGGACACAGGCGGGAGCATAACAGACCGGCAGGTCGCAGCAAACCGGATTTGGGGCTCCAAAGCGGAATGGCGCGGCATTCGTACCCGGGAACAGCCGAAATGCCAGGGCTACGGGGAATATATGTTGCAACGACTATATTGGATGAAGCATCTTACTGGATAGACGCGTGCGCTTCGTTGAACCCCGTCGGGCTCCAAGAGCCCTGAATCGAAAGGAGCTTCAACCTGTGAAACGATTGGCCTTTGCTGCTGGTGTTCTGGCGCTGGCTGCGCCCCTTGCCCTTGCCCAAAACACGACGTGGGTCTCAGACCCAAACCATAGCGAGGTTGATTTCGCGATCAGCCACATGAGCGTTTCCAAGGTTCACGGCCGCTTTGGCAACGTGAACGCCACCCTTCAATTGAATGCTGCTGACGTTACGAAGTCCAGCGTGCAGGTCACCATCGGCGTGGACACCATCGATACCGGTGTTCAAGGCAGAGACAACGACCTCAAGGGCGCGGGCTTTTTCGATGTGGCTAATTTTCCCACGGCGACGTTCACCAGCACCGGCGTGACCAAGAACGGCAACGACTTTTCCGTGACCGGAAATCTGACATTGCACGGCGTCACCAAACCTGTGGTGCTGGAAGTCGAGGGCCCTACAGCGCCCGTGACAGATCAGCGAGGCAAGGTACATTACGGTTTCTCGGCGACAGCAACGATCAACCGAATGGATTTTGGAATCGCTCCCAAAGTTCCTGCAGCGATGGTGGGTGAGGAAATCAAGCTCACGATCGAGGTTGACGCCATCAAGCAATAAGCGAGATTTGACCGGGTTGGCGCCCGGTACCTCTGCCGATCGCTGGATCGGCGCTGCGGTGCGATGGGAGTATTTCCAATGACAAGCTTGAAGTCTGAGATCGCGCAAACGTCGCCCTTTTCGAGCGTGGAAGAGGAGGCATTTCTGAACCTGATGCGCGCCTCGGATTGCCTGCAGCATGCCTTCCAGCAAAGGATCCGGGGCTTTGGCCTGACGTCGACACAATACAACGTGCTGCGCATCCTGCGCGGGGCGCAACCGGACGGGCTAACCTGCGCGGCCATCGGCTCGCGCATGATCACGATGGAGCCCGACATCACGCGATTGCTGGCACGGCTGAAGCGCCTCAAGTTGATTCGCCAACACCGCGACCGGCATGATCGCCGCGTGGTTTGGACGCAAATTTCCGATGCGGGCCTGGATTTGCTGCACGCGATGGATCCAGTGATTCAGCGCATTCCGGTGGAACTGCTGGGGCATATCAGCGGCGCCGCGCTGGCGGAGATGACTCGGCTGCTTGAGTTGGCGCGCCGGTCCTGCGGCGACACACGCGAGCCGCAATAGTGTTGGGGCGCAGGGGACTTCGTGCGAGTTTGCGCAAGGATCAGGTACCGGCGAAGCTACGAGGTGACAATCTTTTGAGCCACCGTCTCCTCGTCCAGTTCCGATTGGATGATTTTGTTGTGCAGGCAATAAAGAGCCAGTTCCAGCCGGTCTGAAACGCCAAGCTTGTCATAAATCTTGCGCAGGTAGTTCTTGATCACCTGCTCGGTGGTGCCCAACTGGAAGGCGATTTCCTTGTTCCGCTTGCCCTGGGTGATGCAGGTGATGATCGACATCTCCTTGGGCGAAAGGCGGGGCTGATTCCGCGGGCTGACCAGCGCAGCCGCCTGAGCGCGATAGGCATCGATGACCCAGTTGACTGACTGGTTATCGATCCATGTTTCGCCGGCGGCGATGCGGCGCACGCACCTGACCAGCAAGTCGGGCGAAATTGATCGGGAGACGATGCCGCGAACGCCACGCCGGTAGAGTTCCACGGTATGGTTTTCGTCGGATGAGACAGCTTGCACGATGAGTTTCACATCCGGGGCCATGCGCAGAAGCTCGGGAATCGCATTGGCCGTCCCGGCCAGCATGCCTCCCTCCAAAAGCACAATGTCGGTTGGATAGCGCTCGATGGCCGCCCGCAGATTCTCCAGCGAGTCGGCCTGAGCAACTACTCGGATGTCATCTTCGAGAGCGAAGACCTTGCGAATCCCTACGCGATAAATCGCCTGGGAATCCGCAAGGATTACACGAATGGTCCCCGGCTTGACCGGAGTGTCAACACTCTCACCTTCAGGGTTATCGTCGAGGACTTCCATAGTCGGCTGCCATTAAGCCAGCTGAGAACTCACTGCTCCGCAAACCGATAATCATCTATTGTGGCAGCGGCGAGGTGCTCATTGTGGCTTGTGGAGCAGCGTACCACACGTCCCGTGCAGTGGACCAGAACATCCTGTGGCGAGCCCAGAACGGATCGGGGCATTCGCATGGAAAAGCGGACGTCGAGTCCGACCGGCAAAGCCACCTCGAGAGCGAAGAGAACCCCGCTCGCGGAGACGTTACGAGTTAAACCAGCGATCTCGTTTTCACCAGATGAAAGGACCACTGGCAAAGAAAGAGGAAATCGTACCGCGCAGCGAACTTCTTGCCGCCCTTTCGAGGGGGCTTGGACATCAGACGGCAGCGGTGTTTCTGGATTGAGAGCATTCATAGATCGCGCCTAGATAAGAATGGCTTATGTGCAAATGTACCTAGTTTTGCTGATTTAGCCCACGGCACCAAAGTTTTCAGTCTAGTAACAGCAAAAGGCGGTTGCGGTCGAAAGGTGGTAACTCGCCGGGTTCTGCATCTTCTCCGCGCATCTCCTCAAGCTCGAGCCGACAGGAAATGCGGGCTCCTGTCGAAGCCTGGCGCCGCCGCACAGTGGTAGCTTCTCCTGCCGTCCCTTTTGCCCATTTTCGATTCGAATAGGCTGGTCGAGATCGCGGCAACCAGGGAAATCTCGGACTGCAAGGCGAAGATACGGCAAATCTTGCCCGAAGTACCCTACGTTTTTGTTACCGTGGCGCAGCAGAAATAGGTACTTATGGAAGAATTTTTTTCAGATACCACTTTTGTTGTAGCGTCGCTGCATCTTTTGGGTTACTCTAACAAAGCAAAGTTCTAAGGCGGAGTTGTCACCGCCAGGAGTTAGGCCATGAGTTCGCGTACGTCGCAAGTCCTGAAATTCGGCGTCATTGTTCTGCTTCTTGTGTCGGTGTGCACCGCCAGTGCAGTACCATACGGCCCGGTGAGGCTTCCACCTCCCAGCTTAGCGGCTGCAGTTCCTTATGGTCCGGTGAGGCTTCCACCTCCCAGCCTGATGGCAGCCGTTCCTTATGGTCCGGTGAGGCTTCCACCTCCCAGCCTGATGGCGGCGGTTCCTTATGGTCCGGTAAGGCTGCCACCTCCGAGCTTAGCAGCGGCGGTTCCTTATGGGCCGGTTAGGCTTCCACCTCCCAGCGTTGCTTAAGATATTCTATTAACCAAGCAGGGCCCACCTTTCAGAGGTGGGCCTTTTTGCGTTTTCTGTGGGTAAGAGAAGCGCATAAACTGTGATCAAAGGGCGTCCCGCGCCGGGCATGCTGCTATCCTCAGACCGTTTCGCGCGATGGGTTGGACCCGACGTTTATGAGTATCGATGACCTGATTTGGCTCGTAGCATCGTTAGTGGAGCTTGCCGTCATTGGGATGCTCATCTACAGGCGCGCCTGGCGCACGTTGCCCGTATTTTTTTCCTATTGCGTCTGGGATTTGACGAGTAACCTCGCCATTTATGTAGTCAGCCTGTATGATCCGGGCGCTGTCTATCACGCCTACTTCGCGCAGACGGCCCTTGATTCCGCACTGCTCTTTTGCGTTTTGGTTGAAATGGCTTGGTCTGTGCTCCGGCCGCTTCGAGCCTCTTTGCCACGGAGCGCACTTGTGGTAGTGGGAATTCTGATTCTGGTGGCCGGCGTGGCAATCTGGCCATTCGCAGCCCTTCCTGGACTTGCTCACGCCACGTCCAAGGAGGGACTCCTTATCACTCAGTTGCAACAGACCTCGTCGATTCTCCGAATCTTATTCTTCCTCCTGCTCGCCGGCGGCAGCCAACTGTTATCGATCGGCTGGCGCGATCGCGAGCTTCAGGTGGCTACCGGGCTGGGTCTTTATTCCATCGTCAGCCTCACGGTGGCCGTGCTCGAGACACATCAGACAACTGCATCCCAGTACCAGCACCTTGCTCGATTTGAATCCATAAGCTACGTTTTTTGCTTAGCCTACTGGGCCGTCAGCTTTGCGCAGAAGGAAGCAGAACGCAGAGAATTCACGCCGCAGATGCGAAGCTTCCTGCTGGCCGCCGCCGGAGCTGCGCGCACTACGCGTGTTGCGCTGAGCGAATCGGATGCCACGAAGACCCGCAAGAGAGACGACAGCTAAGACTTGCGGCCTGCGCCCATAAGACCCAGCACCGATCCTCTCTTCGGCGTTTCCAAAATCATCGCATCTTTGATCCATAGCAAGATCCGAAGAGCGAATTCCAGCGCGGGGTAGCCGAGAAAGCCTCGCCAGGAGTTTCTCATTTCTCGTCCTAATTGCGTTTTCCTACTCCGCTGTTGAAGAATGTGTAGTGCGTTCGGGTAGCTTCACTGTTACAGCTGTTGCAATGGCTCCCTCGCGAGCCAAGGAGCTCGATGAATCGTCGCGATCTTTTGAAGCTCTCTTCCTGCGCAGTGGCAGCAGCTTCGACGCAGATGTTTGCGGAATCCACGGCTTTGCCGCCATCGGACGATTCCGTGGCCCGATGGGATTCGATCGATCTTGGTTTCGAAGGACCGTCGAGCGGCAACCCGTTCCTCGACGTTACTCTCAGCGTTGCGTTCCGGCATACGAACAGGACGCTGAACGTCGAAGGCTTTTACGACGGCGAAGGCGCATACAAGGTTCGCTTTATGCCCGACGAGATAGGCGACTGGACTTGGACGACGACCAGCAATTCTCCTGTGTTGAACGGCAAATCGGGCCGCTTGAAGTGCGTGGCGGCAGGTGAAGGCAACCACGGTCCGGTATCGGTGCGCGACGGCTACCACTTCGGGTACGCCGACGGCACCCCGTTCGTTGAATGCGGAACGACCTGTTATGCGTGGGCCTTTCAAAGCGATTCTACGCAGCGCCAGACGATTGAAACTCTTTCGTCCTCTCGGTTCAACAAGCTGCGCATGTGCCTGTTCCCCAAGTGGTACCAACACAACCGCAAAGAACCGCCAATGTACCCGTTCCCGCGGAATGGCGAGACGAATGATTTCGCAACCTTCAATGCTGCGTATTTCCAGCATTTCGACCGGCTGATTGTTGAGCTGCGCGATATCGGAGTGCAGGCGGATCTGATCCTGTTCCATCCATACGACAAGTGGGGATACCAATCGATGCCCGCCGAGGTGGACGACCGCTATTTGCGCTACGTTATCGCGCGATTCAGCGCATATCGTAATGTGTGGTGGTCTCTCGCCAACGAATTCGACCTTCTAAAGGCCAAGACGAACGCCGACTGGGATCGCTATGCGCGCATCCTGGCCGAATACGATGCCTTCGATCATCTGCGCTCGATCCACTACTGCCGGTACGCATACGAATATGGCCGCGGATGGTGCACCCATGCAGGCGTGCAGGACTCGCGCATGCAACTTGGCTCCAGTTGGCGCGCCGACTGGGGCAAGCCCGTCGTTTTTGACGAGTGCAGGTACGAGGGCAACATCGCCTCGCGGTGGGGAAACCTTTCGGGCGACGCCATGACGCGCCGTTTCTGGCAGGCCGCCGCGCAGGGCTGCTACTGCGGCCACGGCGAAACCTACCTGGATCCCGAAGACATTCTCTGGTGGTCGCACGGCGGCGTGTTGCACGGGTCCAGGCCCGCCAAGATCGCGTTCCTGCGCAACCTGCTCGAGGAGTCTATTTCCCTTGGGCCCGGTCCCATCGGATTCACCAATTTCAGTGACGACCCGATGGGCGCCCGTCGCCCCAATGACTCGGTCATCTTTTACTACTTCGATGAGCACCAGCCGGCCGAAGGAGCTTTTGGCTTGCCGGAGGGCAAGGTCTACACCGCAGAGTACATCGACACCATCAACCTGACGCGCACGCCGTTCGCGGGCGAATACTCGGGCAATGCCGAAGTCATATTGCCCGGCAAACCCTGGGGCTCACTTTGGTTTCGCCAAAAAGCGAAGGCGTAACGAATACTTCTGTTGACACACGCCTTCCAAGCGGATGTAATAGAGGCAGTGGTGAAGGAGTTCACCCTAAACCGCTGTCCTTTCCGTTTAGCCGGACAGATGATGACTCCTGACAGGGAATCCTGTTGCGGTGTCATATCGCGGCTTGACCCCTGAAATTGCAGTGAGCAGAACCGATCGTGCGATTTCTGCGTGGCGTTTGCGAATGCACCAGATCGCGCACGCCGGCGCTGCCCCGGCAGACTCTGGTTGAAGGAGAATGGCATTGCAGAAATACCTGCTCATCGCCGCGGGCGGCGCGCTGGGTTCTGTAGCCCGGTACTGGGTTGGATCGTCGATTTCGGGCCGCATGGGAAGCAAGTTCCCTTACGGCACGATGGTCATCAACATGACGGCATGCGTCATCATCGGCTATACACTGACCTACTTTGGCAAGCGCGCCGACGTAAATCCTGCATGGCGATTCTTTCTGCCCATTGGCTTCATCGGCGCCTACAGCACCTTCTCGACCTATGAGTGGGAGACGCTGTCGACGATGCGATCGGGCGCTTTTCTTTTAGCGGCGCTCTACGCGATGGGCAGCCTGGTGCTGGGCCTTGCCGCCACATGGTGCGGAACGGCGCTTGCCGACCTGCTCTGAAGAAGCGGCGGCAGACGAGCCGGAGTTGCAAGTTCCCCACAAAGGTGCTTCAATCGTTCGTTGCTCACCTGGAAGTGGAAGTTCGGCGCGCGCCTGCAAGTGAATCTAGGCACTGAAGCAAGCGGAGAGAGAACGCATGTTGACCACGGGCAAGGCCGTTAAAGTCACGCTCTTCCTGAGCGATGGAGCCAAGCACCACCACGTTCCGGTTTATTCGACGATCCTCGACTTTCTCTTTCACAGTGGAATCGCCGGCGCAACGGTTGTGAAGGGCGTTGCGGGGTTTGGAGCGAAGCATCGCATCCATTCCGCGCACATCCTCGAGATCTCGGATCATCTTCCGATCAAGATCGAGTTCATCGAGACGCGCGAGAAGGTCGACGCGGTTTTGCCCGAACTGGAGAAGATGATCGGCTCCGGCCTGATTGAAGTGCAGGAGACCTCGATCATCGTCCCTCCTCATCAGTAGTTCAATCATCCGTTGGCAAGCGACAATCCAGCGCCAGCCGGCCTACAAAACCAAACCGCAACATTCAGCCGGAAAATGCATCTAATTCGACAGGCATAGTCTGTTGCGCAGGAGCCAGCCGGAAATACGCCTAAAACCGTAGGCACGGTGTGGTGTGTTGCGCAGGATCGCTTACGGCCTGCGCCGCGCCGCAGCGCGGGAATCCTGCATTGTCAACAGCATGACCCGTTGGGAGATTTCCTTTATCTGTTTGTTGCGAGAGATGGTGCATACTGAACGAGAGAGAACCAGTAACTCTTAGAGCATTTTCGGAATACGCGGAGACTTCTTGAGTGCATTGAAAGGTGGCTTTTTCTTGAGGAAAAAGCCACTTGAGTATGTGCTTTCGGTCTACGGCAATTCCGAAAATGCTATACCCCAAAGGGAGACCGATGCTCTCAGATTTTCGAAACCGCATTGTTTTATTTGTTCTTGTCCTGGTGGCGGGACCTTTCTGCGCGCAAGGGCACGCGCAATCGGCTCTGCTGATGGAGGAGCCGTACGGCTTTTTTGGGGCCCTGAACCCGACCGGGCACAACGCCATCTATTTTGAGCGGATCTGCGCCGAGACTCCGGTGAAGCTGCGGCGGTGCGAGCCGGGCGAGCTGGGTGCCGTGATTGCCCGCTATCAGGGGGTGGAGGGGTACGACTGGGCCGCGATCCCTCTTATTCCTTATCTGTATTCGGTGGAGAACGCCGCCGACGTTCCCGCGCATGTGGACCACGACACGGTGGTGGAACTGCGAAACCGGTATCGCGAGGAGCATCTCGGGATTCTAAGTGCGAGTCTATCGCCGGGTAATCTGGTGCACGGCGGCTGGACGCAACTGCTGGGCGCGGCGTACGAGCGGCGGATTTACGTCTTTCGCTTCGAGACAACAGCAGAGCAGGATGACGCCCTGATCGAGAAGCTGAATGCGGGACCGAACCGGACACGCTTCAATCTGCTCTTCAACAACTGCGCAGATTTCGCGCGGGTGGTTCTGAACGGCTACTTTCCACGGACCTTCAGGCGGAGCATCTTTCCCGATGCCGGGATGACGACCCCGAAGCAGATCACCTACAAGCTGGTGCGGTATGCTCGCAAGCATCCTGAGGCGCAGTTGACGGTGTTTGAAATCCCGCAGATTCCGGGCTACCGGCACCGGAGCCACTCCGCCAAGACCGTCGACGAATCGATCGTGACCACTCTCTATGCAATCCCGATTGCATTGGCAAACCCTTATCTCGCAGGCGGCCTGTTTGTGGACTACCTGGTGCGCGGCCGCTACCATCTGATTCCCAAGAATCCGACGGTTCTGGGTCCAAACAACTTATCCGCGTTGACAGCGCCAGCCCCGACCCAAGAGAATTCGCCCATTGCAGGTGTACAGGCACCGGGCGCCGTAGACAGCGGATGGACCGCAACGCCAACGGCCACGACCGCCAATTCCGACCTGCAAGGAACGAGTGCTGCAGATGAGTAAGTCAGAACCGCAAGGTCTGAAGAACCACGGACGATTCGATCCCCCGTATCATTTCTTCCTAACCTTCGTTTCGATGGCCACCATCGTCATCGCGGTCATCTATTGCGTCCACCATTTCTGCTTCTATTCGGTGTGGCTGGTGGTGTTGTCGCTGGCGGCGTTCGTTGCGCTATTCCGGATGCGGCAGTATCCGCTGAAGGTGCAGGACCGCGTGATCCGGCTCGAGGAGCGGCTGCGGCTGCAGGCGCTGGCGCCTGCAGAATGGCACTCGCAGATCTATCGCCTGACGGAGGACCAACTGATCGGGCTGCGGTTTGCGGCTGACGACGAAGTGGTGGAGCTGGCCAAGCAGGCTCTCGAGCACAGTCTGAACCGCAAGCAGATCAAAGAGCGGATCAAGGACTGGCGCCCCGACAACTGGCGGGTGTGAAAGCAGCCTTCAGCTCACAGCGAAGATCGAACAGCGACAAAGCGGGGCTATTTGCCCGATGAAGGTTCCTTGACCGGATCCGTGGCTTTCGCGGCGGGGTCTGTGTCCAACTCGTGGTCAAGTTCGTGTTCGTGGCGATAGAGGTCGACGGGCATTTTGCCGTCCCACCAGGCCCAGTTCATGGGATAGACGTCGGGATCGAAGAAGACCTGGTAGAAGTGCCAGACGAGGATAGCGAGAGTGGCGAGGATGGCCTCGTAGAAGTGAACGGCGGTAGCCACGTCGACCCACCAGCGAGCGAGCAGGTCGCCGACCCAGACCTTGGCCCAAAGCATGATGCCGGTGAGGCCCATGAGGGCCGTGCCCCAGACCAGCGCCCAGTACTCGGCTTTCTCTGCATAGCTGAAGCGGCCAAACTTCGGCTTCACGGTCGAGAGGCCGAGGTAGTAGCGCATGGTGGCCCAAGCGTCGAATGCGTCTTTCGGGACGGGCGCGATGTCGCGCAGCAGGCGGCGGCCCTCGCGCGCGATGGCGAGATAGAAGATGTGATAGATGCCCGCGCCGATGAGGATGACACCGGCAATGCGGTGGATGACGCCGCGCAGGTTCTCGCCCATGCCCAGGGTGTGCGCGAACCAGGTGTCGGGGAACTTGAGCGCGAAGCCCGTGATGACCAAAACGATGAAGCTTGAGAGCAGGACGAGGTGCTGCCAGCGCTGGTTCACGGTCATGCGCGTCATGAGCGGATTCATCATGCGGCGGCGGGCGACGGCCTTGGAGCGCCAGATGATGGCGTTGTGCAGGAACATGGCGCCGATGACGAGGAGGATGAGGGGAATGTAAATCCAGCGCACCCAGCGGACGGCGATGGAATCGATGTCGCCGGAGCGCGAGCCGGCCTGGAGATGGACAGGGGTGCGGGTGAACTTTTGCGTGACGCCCTTATGGCACTGGCCGCAGGTGGCGTCGAGATTGGCGCGATTGATGGTGGAGCGGGGATCGCTGGAGGGGAGAATGTTGTGCACGCCGTGGCAACTGGAGCAGTTGGCGGCGACGACGGAACCGCCTTCGGCGGCGAGGCCGTGATAGCTGTCAAAGTAGCTAGTGACGCGGTTGCCGGGGACGCCGAACTCCTGCGAGAGGCGCACGCCCTGGTGGCAGCGGGCGCAAATGTCGCGGGAGACGTTTTGCCCGGCGACCGGCGAGTTGGGATCGGTGTGCCGTTTGATGGAGTGAATGCCGTGGCAGTCCGTACAGGTGGGGGCGAGCATGTTGCCGCGCGCGAGCGCCTGGCCGTGAATGCTGGCGGTGAAGGTGTTGGCTACGTCAGTGTGGCACTTGCCGCAGGTGGACGCGACGGCGACTTTGGAGATGGGCGACTTAGGGTCGCTGGCGGGGAGAATTTCGTGGACTCCGTGGCAATCGGTGCAAACGGCGGCCTTTTGCGAGCCATTTGCGACGGCGCGGCCGTGGACGCTGGACTGATAGGAGAGGAAAGGCTGAGCGGTTTCGCCGTTCGACTCCATGAGGAACTTTTGCCCGTGGCACCGGCCGCAGGTGGCGGGAATGTTGCTGTGATTGACGGGCGATTTGGGGTCGTCGCCGGAGACGATCTGGTGGACGTCGCCGTGGCAGTCCTGGCAACTTGCGGGAATCTTGCCGGCGCTGGTGACCTGGGCGTGAATGCTGTGCGCGTAGCCCTGGCCTTCATCGGCGTGGCACTGGTCGCAGGTGATTTTTTTCGGGGTCGTGTCGTGCGTAAGGCTTTTGACGTCGGTGTGGCAACCGACGCATCGGAACATCGAGCCGTGAACGGAGTGCTTGAATTTGTTGGCGTCGACTGCGATGCTGTGGCCGCCGCTATTGGTCATGCTGGCGTCGCCGTGGCAAGTGAGGCAGTCGGAGTCCTTGAGCTTTTGCGCGGAGATTGGGGAGGAGGCCCAGGCAAAACAGAGAAAAGCGAGCGTAAGAGATGCAAACCGGCGAGCAAGGTCCACGCTTTGAGGAGACGCTCTGGCGGAAAAACGCGCCGTGATAGGAGTCACAGGAGCGGCCAGTAGCCGGTAGCCAGTAGCTTGCAATAACGCGAGTATCCTCGTAACTTTACCGGCAGGATATTACGCGGCTGCATCGCGAACAGAACGGGGCAGTGGAATGCGCTCGACTTTGGGACGCCTCCGCCGGGAGGCGCGCCAGAGATCGTACTGCTGCTGCAAGTCGAGCCAAACCTCCGGGTCCGTTCCAAGCGCATCGGCGAGGCGAAGCGCCATCGGCGCCGTGAATGAAGCGCGGCCATTCAGGAGCCGCGAGAGCGTGGATCGAGCGACACGAAGATGCTTTGCAGCTTCGCCAACCTGCACGCCGCGCAAATACTCGCGCAAGAGTTCTCCGGGATGTGGAGGGTTGTACATGCGAGCCATAAGTGTCTCCTGCTAGTGATAGTCCTGGTAATCCTCGAGGACGACGTCTTCGCCCTCGAACTTGAACGTCAAACGCCAATTTGCGTTGACCTTGACCGACCAATGACCGGCCAGATCTCCCTTGAGGGAATGAAGGTCCCAGCCAGGAACATTCATGCGCGCCGCGTTTTTCGCCGTATTCAGAACGCCGAGCTGAATACGGAGTTTTTTCGCATGCGTGGGTTGAATCCCGGCCTTGCTGCCCGCAAGAAAAAACTTCTCCACGCCGGCATGCCGGAAGGACTTGATCACCGCTTCAATGTAGCGCGAGGCGCGTCGCGCGTCAAGGCTTCTTTCTCGATCCCAACTTTAGCTTGCAACCGCCGGTTAGTGGAAATACGCGGTCAGCGTGAGCACCAGCAGCGTGAGGCCTATGAAGATGGCCGTGAATCCGACCACTTTGGAGAAGTTGAGGAGCCACAGCGGCGGCGCGATGCCGAGGCGGGATTCCACTTTTCCTTCGGAGAGCATGCGCTGGTACTCAAGCGGGCGCTTCTGTTTGAACTCGTCTTCGCTTTCGACGCCGGTGAAAATCACCAAATCCATGGGAAAGCTGTCGGGGCGCAAATGGGTGTTGACGAAGTGGATGGAAAAGATGAAGAGGATGGCAAGCAGGCCTTCTTCACTGTGAATGACGAGGACCGCGTTCAATGCCCAGCCGGGCAGGAAGTGCGCAAAGAACGGCGCGAACCACATGGCGTATCCGGAGAAGCCAATGACGACCATGCCCCAGAAGACCGCCCAGTAGTCGAATTTCTCCCAGTAAGCGTAACGCTCGAATTTCGGCTTGGGGCCGAGGCCGAGGAACCAGCGCATGTGGCCGAAGAGATCCTTGAAGTCATTCCAACTGGGCACCATTGAAGTGGGCCCCCAGAAGATTCCCTTTTCGCGATGCATGACGCCGCGCTGGAAGACATCTTTGACGTGGATGAGAAAGGCAATGGTGAGAACCAGGGCGCAGAACTTGTGAAAGAAAAGGATGGCGCCGAATCCGCCGACGCCGGCGGCAAACTTGCGCGCCCAGAAGCTCTCGCTGAAACGCATGACCAGGCCCGTAGCCGCGAGCCCCAGAAACGACGTGAAAAGGGCGGCGTGCATGTAGCGCTGCTCGCGCGTAAAGCGCACGAAGTAGCGGCCGGGGCCGGGGCCGGGGGCGGGGGCGGTGGCGGCGGCTTCGGTTTTGGGTTCGGTTCGCTCAGAGTCAGGCATTCTTTCCTCCATTTGAGGCTTTGCTTTTGACCTGGCTATAGCGCGAGCGAATGAGCCACAAGATAGTGTGAATCATAAAGAAGGTGAGCACGCTGGCCAGCAGCAGGTTCATAAAGAGCCGGACATAGTAAAGCCCCGGACTCAGCTTGCGGTCGTGCGCGTTGGCGTGGGGCTGATATTGCACAAAGCTCAAATTGGCGCCGGCATGGCAGCGGCCGCAGGTGGTGACGAGGTTGGCCGGGTTGATGGGCGAGGCGGGATCGGAGGCGGGCCGCACGTCGTGGGCGCCATGGCAATCCCAGCAGCGAGCCGTTTCAACGTAGCCGCCGAGCGAACCCAATTGCGAGTGGAAGGTGTCGCGGTAGGTGGAGAACTTGTCCTTGTGGCAGTTGCCGCAGATGGGCGTGGACTGCATGCGGAAGGCCGATTCTGTGGGCTGCAAAATGGCGTGGGCCGTGTGGCAATCGCTGCAGACCGGAGCGTTGAGATTGCCGGCGGCGACGGCTTTGCCGTGCACGCCCTGCTCGTAGTCGGCTTCGATTTTGGCGTGGCAGTTGCCGCAGGTTTTCGGAACGTTGGATTTGTAGGTTGGGCTCTGGGGGTTGGTGTGGCTGAGGATGTTGTGCGAGCCATGGCAGCTTTGGCAGTTGGCCGCGACGAGCAGGCCTTCCTTGCTGAGCGCGAAGCCGTGGATGGAGTCCATGTAGAGCGGGTAGACGTTGGGCAGGCCGTGTTGCTTGGCCATATCAGCGTTCCCATGGCAGTTGCCGCAAGTCTTGGGAACGTTGAGCGGGTAGACATTGGAGCGCGGGTCATCCTTGGGGAAGATGTAGTGGGCGACGCCGTGGCAACTGGTGCAGGGGTGGTCGGATGCTGAGGCGTGCACGCTGCCCGAGACAAGGGAGGCCTGATCGGCGTGGCAGGTCTTGCAGTCGACAGGCGCTATTTTGTCGGGGTGCGGATAGCTTTTGATGTCGGCGTGGCAGTTGGTGCACTGCAGGCTGCCGTGAATGCTCTGGCCGAATTTCTGGCCGTCAACGGCGATGCTGTGGCCGGCACTGTCGGTCATGGTGGCATCGCCGTGGCAGGCAAGGCAGTCAGCCTGCGCGCGAAGAGCGATGGGCGCGAATGCGATGGCGAGAACGGCAACGCCGGCTGCAATGATTCCGTTACGAAGGCGGTTCCGCAGTTGTTGTTGCAATTTCCAGCCTCGGTGCAGGGTGGATTTTTCTTGAGGAAAAATCCACTTGGCGACTCTGGCTTCGGGACACAGTAACTGCGGAACCGCTGTAACGCCCGATCGTGCTCGTTTCCGTGCGGCGTGATTCATCCTGCCGTCTTCTTTCCCCAGGCAAAAGAGGATGGACCGCAACTTTCCCTGGTCTTGCTAACACCCAAGTCCGCTGCGGATGGGGAGTAAAGCAGGCCGCAGAGGCCACTCCACAGGAATGCTCTTTTTGGGGGACTGGCCGCAGTGACAGGTATCACAAGCGGCCCGATACAGATCACAAATTTAGCCTTCAGCTATCAGCCGTCAACGATCAGTCGCGAGGCCGCCAGGGTGATGTGGGTCACATGCCGTCGAGAGTCGAGTTAAGGACAATAGAGGCGCTGAAGCAGGTTCACGATTGCGTTACGCCGAAACAGCGGCCGTTGAGCGACATTTTCATCAAGAAAAGGCCGTGTTGTACAGATTTGAGAATGAAGCACAAATCGTGAAACAGCTCTGCTGGAGGAGGCCCTTGATGGGCACAGTTGCGGGCACAGTTGCGATTCCGGAGACGAAGACGATGCTGACGCTTCCCGGGGATGCGGTGCGGCAGATTCAATGGCGGTTTGCCGACCGGTTCGACTTACAGATGCTGGTGGCATCGGCGCGCGGCGTGGCGCGGGGAACGGTGGCGCGGCTTGTGGCCGCGGGCGAACGCAACACGCACGAATGGACCAAGGCGAAGGACGAGATGATGGACGCCTTTGACCGCGCGGGAATCACGGCAGCGTTCATGGAGCCTGAAGAGGGCGGATTCATCGCCGGGCCCAAGAACCTGGCGCTCGGACTCGCGGCTTTCGAACTCGCCTGGGTGGATGGCGGCGCGGCAACGGCAAGTCTCGCCGGATTCCTAGCGCTTTCGCCGATCCACGAACGCGGCACGGCGGAACAAGTGACGCGCTACAAGAAGCTGGCGGCTCCGCCGCAGGCGGGAGAAGATCGCAAGCCGTGGCGCGGAGCCTTCGCGCTTACCGAGCCGATTCCGTATGTGGGTGTGGATACGGGAATGCTGAGCGGCAAGGTGCGCGTGGCGGAGTGGAGGGACGGCGAGGAGCCGTGGCTGCAGGTGGACAAGCGCGGGCGGTTCATCACGGGAATTGCGTTTGCGAATTTTGTGACGGCGGCCGTGAACTCCGATGACCCGCGCATCAAGGGCAGCTGCGTGGTGATTCTGGAAGAGACCGACGAAGGCACGTTCGATCGCGGCACGGCGACCAAGAAGCTGGTGCACCAGCTTTCGTCGACGGGCGATCCGGTCTTCAATTTGCGAGTGCCGGCGAGCCGCATCGTGGGCGGATACAAAGTGAAGGACGGCGTGATCGTGCCGAACTTCAACCACAGCGAAATTATTGACGCGGTCTTCCGGCGGACGCGCGTGCCGGTGGGCCTGATGACGGCGGCCAAGCTGCTGTCGGCGGCAGAGCCGGTGATTCGCTATCAGCGGCAGCGCTTCCGCGGAGCCGAGGGAGCGAAGCCGGGCTCAGTGCGGTACGACCAGGGCATCCAGCAGCGGGAAGATGCGCTGCATCGGCTTGTCGACATCTGGGCGACTGGTGAAGCGGCGGCATCGATGGGCTTTGCCGCGGCGAGGCTGTTCGACGAGCTCGATCCGCTGGAGAAGCAGAAGACGGCGATGCTGAAGGAGCGCGGCGTCAGTGGCGGGCGCGCGGAAATGAAGGCGCTGAAGGAGAGCGAGGAGCGCGCGATTGAAATGTTGAGGCTGAAGGGCGACAGCGCGCGGCGCGCAGAGCTCGAAGCCGATCCGCTGGTGCAGTATGTGCTGAAGGACGCCGAGGCCAACGTTCTGTGCCCGGCGACGAAGCTTTGGAACACCGGCCACGGCGCAAACATGATGCGCGAGGCCGTGAGCCTGATGGGCGGGTATGGAATTACCGAAGACTGCCCGGGCTTCCTCGCCAACAAGTGGATGGATGCGCAACTCGAGGCGACGTACGAAGGCCCGGAAGCTGTGCAGCGGCGTCAGTTGACGGTGACGATGACCAGCGAAGTTTTCCTGGCGCAGTTTGCCGCGTGGACTGGGGAGATGCGGAAGATTGCGTCGACACATCCCGGGACCGGGGCATGTACGCTGGCGTCGGCGATGAAGCTGTGGGCGTGGACGCTGAATTATCTGCAGGGAGCCACCGATCCGGAAGGAGGCAAACTCTATCACGGGCAGCGCCAGGGCGTGACGTTTGCTCTGGCCGACGCGCTGAGCTGGCTGATGGCTTCGCGCTGCCAGATTCTCGACGTGCTTGAACTGGAGACGCGCGGAGCCGTGGACGCAGTGGCGGCGGAAGGCTTGGCCGGAACGGTGCAATTCCTGAGCGACCTGTGCCACACGCAGGCGGCGCAGGCGGCAGGTGAAGTTTCGCGCATTTGCGCGGAGCTGGTCTTCGGTTACAACCGCCATCCCTCGTGGGATGAGGAAGAGCACCGCAGTTGCTTCCTTGCGGCGGAGCTCGAGGAGCTGGAAGAGACGATGCCCGGCATCATGGCGATGGCCGTCGATGTTCTGGCCGCCGACGGCAGTCATCCGGCGAAGGCCGGGCCGTGCGCGGGATGCGCGGGATCGAGCGAGTTTCTGCGGCTGCAGAGCAAGCTGACCACGTGCCTGACGGGCGCGCGGCTGGCCAAGGATCGCGCCGCAGAAACGGTGAGCAAAGTAATGATTCCCGAGGCGCTCGACTATCCCGCGGCAGGAGCGGCATGAGCTCGGCTCCACAACCCACCGAAGTTGACCGGCCGACGATGGAGGTTGACATTGTCTGCGCCGGCTTTGGTCCGGCGACAGGCGGATTCCTGACCACGCTTACGCGAGCATGGAGCGAGAACCCTGCCGATCCCGCGTTCGAAAGCAAAGTTGCGCCGGGTCTGCCGCTGCAGGTGATGTGCTACGAGCGCGCCGACGATCTTGCCGCAGGCGTGAGCGGCGTGGTGACGCGCGCGCAGGGAATTCGCGCAAGCTTTCCCACGCTCGATCCGGCTGAAATTCCTATGGCCGCGGCAGTGGAAGAGGAGCGCGTCTTCTACCTGCTCGATCCCATTGGGGCGAGCAAGCGACCGCTCACGCTCCGCACGGCCGATTCTTTTCTTGGTCTTGGAAAGATGCGGTGGGCAAAAGACTATGCGTTCGAATTGCCGTGGACGCCCGCCTTTTTGCACAAGCACGGCGGCCTGATTCTATCTATCGGCCAATTCAACCAGTGGGTGGGATCGCAACTGATGGCCGGCGGTATGGCGCAGATTTGGCCGGGGACGCCTGTCAGCGGTCCGATCTTCGAGGGGAACAACGGCAAGGGAAAGAGGACCGTTTTTGGCCTTCGCCTTGCCGATCAGGGAGTGGACAGGCACGGCATTCCGGCTGATGGCTATATGCCCGGCATGGATGTTCGCGCGCGGCTGACCGTTGTTGGCGACGGGCCTGTGGGCGCGGTGGGACAGAAGCTGGATGAACAATTCGGCCTGCCGGTGGGGCACGCGCGGCGCGAGTGGGCGCTGGGCATGAAGATGGTGATCGAGCTGCCTGAGGACTCTGAGCTTGAGCCCGGAACCGTGTGGCACACATTCGGATTTCCCGAGCCGGAGATCTTCGGGTTCCTCTACGTGCACCCGGAGCGCCTGGTTTCGGTTGGGATCTTCGTGCCGTCGTGGCTGGGCAATCCGCAACGTACGGCCTACCGATACCTGCAGCACTACATTCAGCACCCGCTGCTCTGGCGTCATCTGCAGCATGGAACGATGCGCTCGTGGGGGGCGAAGTCGCTCGAAGAGTCGGGCAAGCGTGGCGAGCCGTTTCTGAGCGGCGATGGATTCGCGCGCATCGGCGAAGGCTCCGGCTCGACGAACATGCTGACCGGCTCCGGCGTGGACGAGGCGTGGACCACGGGCGTGCAACTGGGCGAGGCGGTGCTGGAGCTGCTGCGCGCGGACAAGCCGTTCACGCAAGAGAATCTGGCGGCAACGTATGAAGCTCGCCGGCGCGCAAGCTGGGTGGAGCACGGCGCGCGCGAAGCCGAGAACGCACGCAACGGATTTCATGGCGGATTCGTTCGCGGACTTGTGGGGATGGCGCTTGCTGGTCTCACGGGCGGCCGCTTGGCGCTGCCGGCGAAGATTCCACCGGCGCCGAAGCAGATTCGCCGGTTCGCGACCTTCATTGCGGGCGGCCTGACAGTGCAACAAGCCGCAAAGGTAGCCCTCGACTGCGGACGGCCGCTGCACGATGCGCTGATGAGCGCGCGGGGATGGCCGGAGATTGCATTCGACGGGCGGCTGCTCGTCACGCACCAGGATGCGCTGCTGATGGGCGGCAAAGTGCAGGCGGTTCCTGGATTCGCGGACCATGTGGTGTTCCTCGACCGGCAGCGATGCATTGCCTGCCAGGAAAAGACTTGCATCGCCATGTGCTCGGGCCAGGCCCTCACGCTGGGCGATGAAGGCGCGCCCGAGTTCGAGCGCGAGAAGTGCGTGCACTGCGGCGCGTGCCTGTGGAACTGCGCGCAGTCGCCCGACGGCGAGCGGGGCAACATTGAGTTTGTGGCGGGCTCGGGCGGACTTCATTCCGCAGAGAATTAGCTGGTAGCCGACTGACGAGGAAGAATCATGTCCAACGCATTGCACATCGTCGTTTGCGCGGGGATTGTTCCCGATCCGCTGCAGACGCTGGAACCAACCACGGGGCCGAACGGGCCGGGGATCAAGAACGAGATGGTGTTGCCGGCGGTGCTCGATCCGTGGGCGGCGAGCGCGCTCTATGAGGCGGCAAACCTGGCTGCGAAGTGCCCGGGCAGCCCGCAAAGCCCGAGCAAAATCTGGCTCGTCTCGCTTGCGCCCAAGGCCAAGCTGCAGCAGGTGATGATGAGCGTGGCGCAGAAGGTGAGCTTCGAGCTGGTCCCCGTCGATGGGCCCATCGGCGGATTTCCTGATGCACAGGCGACGGCGGCGGTACTGGCCGACGCGATTGCCGCGATTCCCGGACTTGAGCACGAACGGATGTTGCTCTTCGGCGGATGGGAGTCGGCGACGCGCGGCGCGGGCGTGACGCTCGAGCTTGTCGGCGAGCGGCTGGGAATCGCGGACCAGTTTCAGGGTGTGGACCAGATCGAGTTGCGTGAGGACGGATCGTTTGAAGTGCTCGAGCGCGTGGAAGGCGGTAAGCACCAGGTGAGCGTGTGCGCAGGTGCGCCCGCAGTGCTGGGCTGGGCGACGGGCAATCTGGCCGAGCCGCGCAACAATCCGCAGGTGGGCATGGCGAACATGCGCTCGATCATGCCTGCTTTGCAGAAGGCGAAGACGGCGGCGCTCGAGGCGAACGGGCTGCGTTACGTTTCGGTGAGCCTGCCGAAGCAGCAGCGCGAGACACGCGTCGAGAAGAACATGAGCGAGGAGGAGATTGCGCGGGAGATCGTCGAGTGGATCGGCGCTGAGTAGCTGTTTGTGTCAGGGCACGAGTTCACTCGTGCCGTAAACGTCGCAGAATGATTGCGGGCTTTAGCCCCTGAGGGAAACAGAAATGGAATCGGTTTTGGTTCTAACGCACGCCGACGAATCCGGCTCCGCTCTCACCAAAGGGTTGCTCGAAGCCGTGACCGCGGGCAGGGAACTGGCGATGCGGCTGGGCGCGGAATTGACCATCGGCATCGTCGCGAAGCACGCGACCAGCGCGGCGGCGCAAGTGGCAGGCGCGGCAAAGCGGTTGCTGGCGGTGCAGGGCGAGGCGTTCGCGCAGGCGCGGTTTGCGAGCGATGCGGCGGCGTGCGAGGCGTTGTGCCGCGCGGTGATGCCGACCATTGTGCTGGCTCCGCAAAGCTCGCGATTTGCACGCGTAATGGCCGCGGTGGCGCACCGGCTTGGCGGCTTCATCGACACACACATTACGGCCATCGGCGGCACGGACGGAGTGGAAGCGATGCGGTGGTTCTACCGGCAGCGGATTGAGGCGGTGGTGAGCCGGGAGAAGCGGCCGTGGTTTCTGCTTCTGGATCTTGGAACTAATTCGGCTTACGCCGGGGCAGAAGCACATGCGGCCCTTGAGGGCGAAGCGGCGCAGGCGGACGAGATTTCCATTGCGGTGGAGTTGCCGGCGCTGCGCACGCAGGTGATAGGAATGCGCGCGCCAAACCAGGGCGCGCAAACGATTCGGCCGGACGCGAAATTGCTTTTTGTGGCGGGAGCGGGATGGACAAAGAAGCAGCCGGACGGGCAGGTTCATGTGGAGGAGGCGGGCGAGTTGATTCTGAAGTTCCTCGGCGCATCGGGCGCGTCGCTGGGCAGCAGCAAATCTCTCGTGGACCAGGGCGGCGAAGGGAACTCGGTGCTGCCATTCTTGTCGCATCTCAATCAGGTCGGACAGACGGGGTCGACGCCGCGCCACGCGAAGGGTCTCTCAACCTGCTGCCACGGCGAGGAGCCGCACGTGGTGGGTTGGCGGTTCATCGGCGAGCGGAGGGCGGTGAACCTCGATCCCAATTGCGGATGGACGCGGGGCAAAGCCGACGTGGTCTATGTGGCGGATGCGTTCCAGGTGATGGCGCGCGTGAACGCGCTGCTGGAAGAAACAGCTTCCAGCTCCTAGAGCGGTTCTCCAGTATCTATGAGGCGTTTTCAGTGGCGTACAGGTTGGCTTTTCCTTGAGGGAAAAGCCACTTGGCCTTCGCGGCTTCGTCTTACAGCAACTGGAAAACCGCTGTCGCTTCCAGATCCCGACGAGTTCGACCCATCAGGTATCGAGGTGCAGTGATTTCTTGATGGCCTGGAGTTCTTTGAGGGTCTGGATCGCATCTTCCGTGCTCTCCTCGTCATCATCAAGCCCAAAAAAGGCGGATGTCCGTGGGTTCTTATGCGTAAGCAAACGCCGGGAATTGTTTGTGGGGCGTGTGAGTTTGAACGCGGCTTCGCCGCGAACTTCGTTTTTCGAAAGAGATGGGGCGAGGATCCAGAGACCTGAAGGCCTCTGCTCCCTCCGGGCGTAGCCTCGCCGAGTCGCTGAGCGAGCGTAGTGAGGAATAAGATTGTTTCGATGGCAAAACCAGAGTTGCTCTGGCTTTGCAGTGAATGGGGAGAACAAGACATGAACGTTAAAGAAGCAATCCAGACACGGCGAAGTGTAAGGAACTATCAACCGAAAGCGGTGGAACCGGAAAAACTGCAGGCCTTGATTGAGGGGGTGCGCCTGGCTCCATCTGCCAACGATACCCAGCCATGGAAGCTGATTCTTGTGGATGATCCGGCGATCCGAGAGCAAATTGCCAGAACGACTTTCAGCAAGACGGTTTCATTCAATGAATACTCACTGGAAGCACCTGTGCTTGCGGTTCTGGCCATCGAGCCGGATGCGATTGCCACGCAAATTGGCGGCTGGCTGAAAAAACACCCATTTTCCTTGATCGATATTGGCATTGCCGCCGCGCATTTTTGCCTGCAAGCGACCGATCTAGGCCTGGGAACGTGCATTATGGGATGGTTTAACGAATCGGCCATCAAGAAGATTCTGCACGTTCCGCGCGCGACGCGCATCGGGGTGGTGATCGCACTGGGATACGGCGTGGAGCCGCCCGGGCTGTACCCCAAGACGCGGAAGGCGGCGAGCGAAATGAGCAGCAGGAATCACTATTAAGGGAAGGCCGAACGCAAATCAGCGAGTCAGCAAGCCAGCGAGTGCTTGCGATTCACAGGGCGGGGATTGCATTGTGTTAGGTTGAAGGATTGGAGCGAAGAAAAGAGAAGAGCTATGGGACAGATTACGGAGTTTGTCAAGCACCATTACCGGCACTTTAATGCGGCTGCCCTTGTGGATGCGGCCGAAGCCTACAACAAGCTGCTGGCCGAGGGCGGCAAGATGTTTGTGACCATCGCCGGAGCCATGAGTACGGCCGAGCTGGGGCTGAGCCTGGCCGAAATGATCCGGCAGGACAAGATTCACGGGATCTGCTGCACGGGAGCGAACCTGGAAGAGGATGTGTTCAACCTTGTTGCGCACGATTACTACGAGCGCGTGCCGCACTACCGCGATTTGACGCCTGCCGATGAAGCGGCGCTGCTGGCGCGGCACATGAACCGCGTGACGGATACGTGCATTCCCGAGATGGAGGCGATGCGGCGGATCGAGAACGAGGTGCTGGCGGAGTGGGTGAAGGCGGACAAGGCCGGAGAGCGGTGGTTTCCGCACCAGTTCATGTATAAGATTCTGCTTTCGGGCGTGCTCAAGCAGAGCTACCAGATCGACGCCAAGGATAGCTGGCTGCTTGCGGCGGCCGAAAAAAATCTGCCGATGTTCGTGCCCGGTTGGGAAGACGCGACGCTGGGAAATATGTACGCAGGACACTGCATCACGGGCGACGTGAAGAAGGTGCACACGGTGCGGACGGGCATTGAGTACATGATGGAACTGGCGGAGTGGTACACGGAGACGACGAAGAAGTCGCCGCTGGGGTTCTTCCAGATTGGCGGCGGGATTGCGGGCGACTTTCCCATTTGCGTGGTGCCGATGCTGCACCAGGATTTGCAGCGCGAGCATGTGCCGCTGTGGGCGTACTTTTGCCAGATTTCGGATTCGACGACGAGCTATGGATCGTACTCGGGCGCGGTGCCGAACGAGAAGATCACGTGGGGCAAGCTGGGCGAGGAGACGCCGAAGTTCATTATCGAGAGCGACGCGAGCATTGTGGCGCCGCTGGTGTTTGCGTATGTTTTGGGCTGGTGAAAGAAAAAGCTCTTAGCTGTTAGCTCTTAGCTGTTAGCTCATTGTGGTGGGTCGGCGGGTGTGCAGGGAAGATTGTTTGGGTGACGTGTTCAAAAATATGAAGAAGCGATTGGTGGCCGGGGTGGTGGCGAGCCTGCTGCTGGCTGGAGCGGTTGCTGGCGTGGCGCAGGATCAGGGAGCGTGGCATGCGGCGAGCACGAATGCCACGTCGATCACGAGCGACATTGCGATTTCAAAAGACAGATTATCGATCGACTTCATCACGTATCCGCTGGCGCCGATCCGCACGTTGAAACCTGTGGAGGTGAGCGCTGTGTTCGACGCGGACGTGAACGCCGGGATCAGTGGAATGCTCTACCGGCTGAGAGTGCCCGCGCGGCAGCGCTTTCTGCACAAAAACACCTTGTGTGGGAGCGAGGACACGCAATGGATGGCGACATACGTCACAGGGCACACGCTCGAAGTGGCGTTCTTCTCGGGAGACGACATGCCAGTGTTCACATTTGATGCGATCTCGAAGTCGACGGATTTGTGCGGGACGTTTGCGTATTCCCGATAGCCTGTAGCTATTAGCTCTTAGCTATTAGCTCGTCGTGCTGGGTTGGCTGTACTGGCTTTCCGCTGCGGAACCAGATCCTCCCAGCGCGCGGAATTCAGGCGTGGGTTTATCGACTCGCGAAATCCCTCGGGCCTAGTTGTCGGGCAGGACCGCGAACGGGCCATTGATCTCGCGCCCGCCGACGCCCTCAAACACAGGCCGAACTAATCCGGGCAAGCCAATCTCCCACTTCGGTCCTTCGAGCTCTGGCATGGGGCGCGCCTGGAAGAGCTTCTTGCACTGGCGGGCCGTCCACCGGGCCCACCGCTTCGACTTTTTCCGGCGAGCGCTGTCGGTGGAGATGCCGGTGCCTGCGTACATTTGCCGGTAGAGCTTGGAGAGGAAGATGAAGCCGAGCCGGGCCCGCAGAGTCGGAGTGCACGCAGATCGTTCCCAGATGGCTCCCCACGTGTAGAACCGGTCCCACACTTTTTGTGTGCGCTCACGAATCTCGTCGGAGCTCATGGTGGGGTGCGGCGTAAACATTTTAGGCCGCACTTCGGTGGGAATCATCCAGTAGCGCGTGATGGGCACGCCGCCCACCATCATCGGATCGATGGCCTGTTCTTTTTCCCAGCGCCCGAAGTCGACGGTGCCGGGAAATGGAGTCATCATCACGAATTGAGCGAACGTGACGCCCGCCTTGATCGCCATTTCGACCGTGGCGGTGAAGGTGGCGGGCCGATCGGTGGGCAGGCCGAAGATGAATGAGCCGAGGACGTGAACGCCGTGCTGCTTGAAGGTCTGGAGTTGCTTGGCGAGGGCCTCGCCGGAGTAGTTCCAGTCCTTATAGACAGCCTTGAGCCCCTCCGGAGTGACCGCCTCGACGCCAACGAGCGCGCCCTTGATGTTGGCCTTGCGCATGGCGTCGAGATAGCTGCCGTCTTCGCCCGCCTCCATGGTCATTTGCGTGAAGAACACCATGTCCTTGGGCAGCTTGGCCAGCTCATCCATGAGCAGCAGGCGCTCGTAGCGAATGGCAGTGAGCTCCTCGACCCTGGCCGTGTTGCGCTGCTCGCGCGCGAGACGCAGATCGGTAAACGTGACGGGGTAGAAGTTGTCGTCGGCGAGAGCGATGAAGCGAAAACCGAGGCGGCGCAGGACGATGATTTCGTCGACGACGCTTTGGAATTTCCGTTGGCGGGGCTTCTGTCCATCGGTGCGCCACACGCTGCAGAAGGAGCAGTGCTTGGGGCAGCCGCGAATGGTTTGCACCGAAGCCCACATATACTTTTGGGGATCCATAAGGTCCCAGCGCGCGGACAGGAATTCGCTGCCGTCGATGCGGCCACCTTCGTAGATTTTCCCAGGGTTGCCGGCGAGGCAATCGGTGACGACTTTGCCCCAGGCAAGATCGCCGTCGCCCTTGACCACCGCGTGGGCTTCGCCGCGATCGAGCGCTTCATCTGGAAAAAGCGTGGCGTGAATGCCGCCATAGACGACCCAGGCGCCTCGGCTGCGAGCCATCCGGCCGACTGCATACCCACGCAGGGCGTTGCCGGTGTGCACGCTGATGCCGACGATGTCGCCGGGCTGAATGCTTTCGGGCACAATTTGCTCGAGCGACTCATCGACGAGGATGGGATCTCCGACAGAACGCGGTGTGGCGGCTGCAAGCACGAATAGCCAGCGCGGCGTGATGACCGCGGTGCCAAAAGAATTGTCGCTGGGATTGACGAGATGGACGCGCACTCGGTCCAACCTTTCGCAGTGCTGGTGCGGCTGGCCTCACAGCAATTGCGGGGTAGCCGTAATGCGGGGGCGATGATGGGAAGCGGCATCTCAATGAAGAAGATGCCACGCTGAAGTTGCACCACGGCAAATTGGCCCGAAATCGACCGTGTGCGTCGCCGGGTAAGTTGGCCGGGAAGATCCGACTCGCCTTTGCCGGCGCGCAGGATTTCCCGAGAGAATTGCTTCCCGTGGACAGTTCAGCCAATCGTACAGGTTTTGAGCGGGATTGTGCGGTCAATCTCGGCCAAATCGACCAGAATGAACAAAACTTCATGGAAAAACAAAGGAATGGACTCCGGCAGGGCATTAGCCGACGCGGGAACATTCTTCGACGGGGATGGGGACCTGCTCGACGATTTCGAGGCCGAAGCCCTCGAGGGCGGGGATGTGCATGGGTGTGTTGGAGAGCAGGCGGATGCGCTGGATGCCGAGGTCGGAGAGGATTTGACCGCCGAGGCCGATGGCGCGGAGGATGCGGCCGGAGCGGGCCTGAGAGCCTTCGCGTGCGCGCAGCTCCTGATGGAGGACGAGGCGGCCGGTTTCCTGCGGGGCGGCAGCAGCGGGGACGGCTGAACCTTCGGGGTTGAATGGAGCGGCAGGTGTGTGGTCGATGGCGAAGCCGCGCGAGGTGTTGTGGAGATAGAGGATGACTCCGCAACCCGCTTCGGCGATGATGCGCATGGACTGATCGAGGATCTCTCGGCAGTGGCAGTCGGCGGCAAAGACGTCGCCAGCGGTGCAGCGGGTGTGGACGCGGACCAGGACCGGATGCGGGCAGGGCGGACGGGGCTCGGCCGGAGTAGTTGAGGCGGCGCCGTTGAGCGCGTCAGAAATTGGGCTGGCGGCGGGACCAGCGTGAAAGGCAGGGCAGTCGGGGCAGAGGTCGCCACGGATGAGGGCGATGTGGCTCTCGCCGCCCTGAACCTGGCTCTCGTAGGCGATCATGCGGAATTCGCCGTAGCGGGTTTGGACGCGGGTCTCGCCGGCGCGGAAGATGTAGCGCTCGTTGCGGAGGCGGTAGCGGATGAGCTCGGCGACGGTGATCATGCGTAGGCCGTGCTGGCGGCAGAAGGGGATGAGGTCGGGAATGCGGGCCATTTGGCCGTCGTCGCGCATGATTTCGCAAATGACGCCTGCGGGAGTGAGGCCGGCAAGACGAGCGAGGTCAACGGAGGCCTCGGTTTGGCCGGCGCGGACGAGGACGCCGCCACGGCGGGCGCGAAGCGGAAAGACGTGGCCGGGACGAACAAGGTCGGCGGAGGTGGAGCTCGGGTCGATGGCGGTGCGAATGGTGCGGGCGCGATCGGCGGCGGAGATGCCGGTGGTAACTCCCTCGCGGGCCTCGATCGTCTCAGTGAAGGCAGTGCCGAAGCGGGAGGAGTTCTGCTGCGTCATGGGTGGTAGGCGCAGGTGGTCGGCGCGCTCTTCGGTGAGGGTGAGGCAGATGAGGCCGCGGCCGTAGCGGGCCATGAAGTTGATGGCCTCGGGGGTGACGTGTTCGGCGGCCAGGGTGAGATCGCCCTCGTTCTCGCGGTCTTCGTCGTCGACCACGACGACCATGCGTCCGGCCTGGATTTCGGCAACGGCGCCGGGGACGTCGGTGAAAGGCGGCTCGGGTGTGCGGGAGGGCTGAGGCATGTAGCTGCTCTATTTTCGCTGATCCGGGAAGGGAATGCCAGAAAGGGGTTGGGTATTAGGGCAGCTGAAGGTTTGGCGATCACAGGTTCATTTCGGCGGATTGAGTCTATACTTTGGGGCACAGACTGAAATGACCATGAATCGGCACACACTGATTTGCATTGTCCTTTTCTCGACGCTGGCGCCCGCTCAAGCTCCGCAGGGGCAACACTATGTCGTTTTGTCGCCGCATTCGCAAGCTGTTATTCCGCCAGTCCTTCTGTGGGACAAAGGCAGCTATGCGAGTTGGACTCCAAGCCAAAGGGATATCGAGGATCTTGAATCGAAGCTCTCGCAAATCTCTGAACTGAAGATCAGGGGTTGGGAGTCTACGAAAATCCGCATAGATCAGAGCATGTCCCGCGCGCAGTTGAAAGTGGCGGGCGGCGGTTGGGTTGATGATACTACGCTGCAACTTGCCCAGCGGCAGGCTGAGCGTCGTTGAGGATTGCCTCCAAGGTCCATAGATCGCGATAGCCCATGATCTTGTTGAACCTCTTTTCTGTTCTGATAAAGGCCGAGGCCAGCCAGCGAATCACCATCTTTCCGTTCTGCCAGTGAGTGACTCGGCGGGTCTGGATGCGCACGCCAGCATGCGGACTCTCGATGATGTTGGTGGTGGCCAGGCAACGGCACAGCGAGGGCGGCACGCCCAGCCGGTTGATGGTAAAGCATTCCTCCAGGCCTTCCAGCAGGCTGGTGGCCGCCGATGGGTAGTCCCGGTCCAGCCACTCGGCCAGCTTGCGGATGCGCGCCATGCCGGCTTTGGCATCGAGCTTCCAGGCTGCGCGCAGCCTGCTCTTGACCTGGTCCCGCTGCTCCTTGGGCAGATAGTCGAGCACATTGCGCAGCTTGTGCGCGCGGCAGCGTTGCACCGGCTGCTGGGCGCCAAAGACGGCATTGATAGCGGCCCGCAGCGCCTTCGATCCATCGATGACAAAGAGCATCTTGCGTTTCGGATCGACGCCGCGCGCCACGATGTCTTCCAGCAGTTCGGTGACCATCGTCGAGTTCTCCGTAGCGCCTTCGCGGATGCCCAGCACATGCTTGTTGCCTTCCACATCCACACCCACCGCGCCGATCATGGTGGAGTCGCCGAAGACGAGCCCGTCGATGTAGATCACCAGCAGCTTCAGCTCATCGAAGCGCCGCGAAAGCAGCGCCTCGACCTCCGCTTCCGAAGCCTCGATGACCCGCCGGCTCACCGCCGACCGCGATACCCCCGCGGTCTCGGCCATCGATGGAATGACTTCCTTGTAGTTGCGCGTGGAGACGCCCCGCATCAGGATCTCCAGCATCCGCGCGCCCATTTGCTCG